>ENA-OYDC01000241-OYDC01000241.1-human-gut-metagenome-genome-assembly--contig:-NODE-241-length-15981-cov-6.092993_pt1 | contig 15981 bp, 11 predicted proteins | sample MGYA00243685_ERZ652898 | MGnify/ENA primary metagenome ERZ652898 (study PRJEB26926, sample SAMN06164546) | human gut metagenome | biome: ENVO:00009003; feature: ENVO:2100002; material: ENVO:00002003...
TGTAGCTCCGTCTCGTGGGCTCGGAGATGTGTATAAGAGACAGTGGCAGACCTGCTTACCGTTGCGGGCGCTGACCGTATCCTCACAATGGATCTCCACTGCGCACAGATCCAGGGCTTCTTCAACATTCCCGTTGACCACCTCCTCGGTGTGCCCATTCTGGTTCCCTACTTCGTCGAGAAGTTCAAGGACATCAAGGACAATACCATCATCGTATCTCCCGACCTTGGCTCCGTAACCAGAGCAAGAAACTTTGCCGCTAAGTTTGACGCTCCTCTTGCTATCGTTGATAAGAGACGTCAGAAGGCAAACGTATGCGAAGTTATGAACATCATCGGCGACGTTAAGGATAAGGACGTTATCCTCGTTGACGATATGATCGACACCGCAGGTACCCTCTGCAACGCTGCAAAGGCTATCATGGAAAAGGGCGGCGCAAGATCCGTTACCGCTTGTGCAACTCACGGCGTTCTTTCAGGCCCTGCTATCGAGAGGATCCAGGCAAGCGTTATCAAGGAAGTTGTTATCCTCGATACTATCGCACTCCCTCCCGAGAAGCACATCGACAAGATCACTGTTCTCCCCGTTGCTCCTGTATTTGCTCAGGCTATCGAGAGAATTTACGCAGACAGACCCATTTCCCCTCTTTTCAATAACTGATATCGTATATCAAACCAAATAAATAAAAGATACATAGGCGGCACTAACATCGTTAATGCCGCCTAAAGGTATTTATAAATATGAGTTACCGAGCTGCAGATAATATTGCAAGCTCCGAACTTATCAGCGAAGCGGAGACAGCGACACGCTGTGCCGCCTAAAGGTATTTATAAATATGAGTTACCGAGCCGCAGATAATAATTTGTGTAAACGGAAGGAAATAAAATGAGTATTTTTGATGTATTCGAGCAGCTCAACAAAAACAAAGCCCCCGAGCCGACAGGTCCCGTGGAATATATCATAGTAGGTCTGGGAAACCCAGGGGCACAGTATGAAAACACCCGCCACAACGCAGGCTTTATGACTGTCGATACCCTGGCGGCAAAATATAAATTTGACATAAAGAAGCTGAAATTCAAGTCCCTTACAGGCGATGTTGTCATTGCAGGCAAGCGATGTCTGGTAATGAAGCCCTCCACATTTATGAACAACAGCGGAGAAGCTGTGGTGGAGGCGATGAATTTCTACAAGATACCCATCGAAAATGTGATAGTATGTTATGACGATATAAGCCTTGAACCCGGCAAGCTGCGCATTCGCCGAAAGGGAAGCGACGGCGGCCATAACGGCATAAAGTCCATCATATATCTTACAGGCTCTCAGGATTTCCCACGCATAAAGATAGGCGTAGGCGCAAAGCCCTCCAAGGACTATGACCTGGCAAACTGGGTGCTGGGCAATTTCCCATCGGAGGATATCCCCAAGATGCACGAATCCACCGAGCACGCCTGTGAAGCCATAGAGCTTATGGTCAAGGGCGAGACCGACAAGGCAATGAACCTTTTCAACTGATAAGAAAGACAGGCGGAAAATGAACAACTCACTTTTCGGTAAAATGCAGAGCGTGCTTATGTCTCAGTCGGACATAAAGGACATCTGCGACACATTAAAACGAGGATATTACCCACTGGCTGTGTCTGGACTTTCGTCCATACACAAGGCTCAGCTGGCACTTATAATAAGCACCCTTTCGGAAGAAAGCGCCCCTCTCCTTATCATCACCGATGACGAGGCAGGGGCTAAACGTATTTGCGATGATATAAACGAAATGTATGCCGTTTCCCAGAATGAAAATGAAACAGCCGCATATATCTATCCCGCAAAGGACATCACTCTGGCAAGGGTGGAAAGCGTTTCAAAGGAATACGAATACCAGCGCCTGTGCGTGTTGGCGAGGCTCATAGACGGCAGCTGCAAAATAGTCTGTGCTTCGGCGGAGGCGGTAATGCAGCGCACTATCCCTCCCGATGTGCTGGCTGACCGCACAATCAAGCTGTCAAGGGACACTTCCGTGCAGCTCCCCGACCTCATAAGCCGCCTCATCGCCGCAGGCTACACCCGCTGCGACAAGGTGGAAAGCCCCTCCCAGTTTTCCGTGAGAGGTTCCATTGCGGATATCTTCCCCGTGCAGGAGAAAATGCCTGTCCGTATGGAGCTGTGGGACGATGAGATAGATTCCTTTGCATATTTTGACCCCGAGACCCAGCGCCGCACCGAGCAGATAGACGAGCTTATTATCCCCCCCGCAGGCGAGGTGCTTTTTAACAGCGCAGACGCACTTGTACAGAAGATAAACGCCCTCTCCGCAGGAGTAAGAGGAAAGCGCACCGAGCTTGTGCGCTCAAACCTTGCCAAGGACGCAGACAATGTTTCAAACGGCGTAAGCCTTGCAAATATCGACAAGTATCTGCCGCTGGCATATGACAAGCCCGCACTTATCTTCGATTACCTGAAGCCCGACAGCCCTGTGCTTTTCTGTGAGTTCCACAGCTGCTGCGAAAAGGCAAAAGCAATACAGTCCCAGTTCAATGAGGACGTGAAGATACTCCTTGAAGAGGGCGAGCTTTGCAGAGGTCTGGACGGCTATATAGCCGAGTTTGAGAGCATTTCCGAAACAGCTGTGAAATTCCCCTGCGTGCTTATGGATACGTTCCTGCGCACAAACGATATCCGCTGCAAAAAGCTCTGGACAATGACCGCCTATCAGACCGCTCCGTGGGGCGGCGAGATACGTCAGCTTTCGGAGGATCTGCGTTCGTTCATCGACCGCAACTACTCCGTCATCGTGCTGGCAGGCTCTGAAAAAACTCTGCCCATAATCGCCGAGGATCTGAGAAATGACGGCATTCCATGCGACATAATGACAGAGGAGACCACCCTTACCAAGGGCAGAGTTCTCATCACCACAGGCTGCCTGTCATCGGGCTATGATTATCCCGACATCAAGACCGCACTTATCACCCAGGCAAAGGCAATGAGCTCCAAGAGGAAGCTCAAAAAGAAGAAAAAGGGCGAGGAAATAAAGTCCCTGGCAGATATCGCCCCGGGCGATCTGGTAGTTCACGCTCTCCACGGAATAGGCAGATTCGAGGGCATTCGCAAGCTGGAGCTGGAGGGCATCACCAAGGACTATATCACCATAAAATACGCAGGTACGGACGTGCTTTATGTGCCCGTTACCCAGATGGATCTTATTTCAAGATATATAGGCCCCCGTGACGATACGGGCGTAAAGCTCAACAAGCTTTCCTCCAACGAGTGGCAGAAAACACGCTCCCGTGTAAAGAAAGCCGTCAAGGATATGGCGGACGAGCTTATTGCACTCTACGCAAAGCGCAGCAAAACAAAAGGCTTTGCATTCTCCGAGGACAACGACTGGCAGAACGACTTTGAAGCCCGCTTTGACTATACCGAGACTGACGACCAGCTCCGCTGCATAGAGGAGATAAAGCAGGATATGATGAAGCCTACCCCCATGGACAGACTTCTCTGCGGAGACGTGGGCTTCGGAAAAACAGAGGTGGCTTTCCGTGCCGCATTCAAATGTATGCTGGACGGCAAGCAGTGCGCAGTGCTTGTGCCCACAACCGTCCTTGCATGGCAGCATTACCAGAGCGCACTGAAAAGATTTGAGCATTTCCCGTTTAAAATAGAGCTTTTGTCCCGCTTCCGCACCAAAAAGCAGCAGGAAGAGATACTCAAACAGGTGGCTCTGGGCACTGTGGATATGGTCATAGGCACTCACCGCCTTGTGCAGAAGGACGTTAAGTTCAAGGATCTGGGCCTTGCCATAATCGACGAGGAACAGCGTTTCGGCGTTGCCCACAAGGAGCGCTTCAAGGAAGCGTTTACGGGCGTTGACGTGTTGACCCTTTCCGCAACACCTATCCCACGAACCCTCAACATGGCAATGAGCGGCATAAGAGATATGAGCGTCATAGAAGAGCCGCCCGTTGACAGATATCCCGTGCAGACCTATGTTATCGAGCACAATATGGGCGTTATAATCCAGGCGATAAACAAGGAGCTGAGGCGTGGCGGTCAGGTTTATTATATCCATAACCGTGTGGAGACCATCGATCTGTGCGCCGCAAAAATAGCCGAGCTTATCCCCGACGCACGTATCGCCGTGGCTCACGGTCAGCTTTCCGAGGAACGTCTCTCGGATATCTGGACGGAGCTGGTTGACCACGAGATAGACATACTTGTCTGCACCACCATCATCGAAACAGGCGTTGACGTGCCTAACGTAAACACACTTATCATCGAGGACGCAGACAATCTGGGACTTTCCCAGCTCTATCAGCTGAGAGGCCGTGTGGGACGTTCCAACAGGCGTGCCTTTGCGTATTTCACTTTCAGGCGTGGCAAAGTGCTTACCGAAATAGCCTCCAAGCGCCTTGACGCAATAAGGGAGTTCACCCAGTTCGGCAGCGGCTTCCGTGTGGCAATGCGTGACCTGGAAATAAGAGGCGCAGGCTCAATTCTGGGCGGCCGCCAGCACGGTCATATGGAGGCAGTAGGATACGATATGTATCTGCAGCTGCTGAACGAAGCTATCGCCGAGGAAACGGGACAGACACCTCCCCGCACTCCCGAGGAATGCCTTATCGACCTGCAGATCGAGGCGCATATCCCCGACGACTATATCGAGAGCCTTGCAGGCAGACTGGACGCTTACCGCAAGATCGCAGCAGTTTCCACCAAGGAAGAGAGCATCGACCTGCTGGACGAGTTCATCGACCGCTACGGCGATCCTCCGAAAGCAATACAGGGACTTGTCACCGTTGCACTTACAAGGAATATGGCAGGCAAGGCGGGAATAACCGAGATAACCCAGCGCAGCAATACACTGCTCATATATGTAAAGACAGCGGGCATGGAGCAGGTCCAGGCGCTTGTAAAGGCATTTGGCGGCAGAGTATCGGTAAACGGCTCTGCGGATAAGCCGTACATTGCCATAAAGCTTACCAAGACTGACAGACCTGTTGAGATAATGCAGACTGCTGTTGAAACATTCTATGAAGCAGGGGAACAGGCAAAGAAAACCAAATAATATAAGGGAACCTCTCCTTTTCGGCATGAAACGGAGAGGTTTTTTGCGTGCAGAGTCAGTTTTCGTGTTCATAATATGTTCTTGATTATTATTTCACAAAATGCTATAATATATGGTGAGTAGCTATAGCTATTCTATCTACTGATAATGAAAGATGGTATTTATTTGATAAAAAAATGGCAGATCGGCACACCCGACCCTGCGGCCGCGGATATTCTTTCCCGACAGGGAGGGCTTTCCGTTCTCACCGCCAAAGCACTTGCCTCGAGGGGCATTGATACAATAGAAAAGGCTGCCGATTTCTTCGGTCAGAATGATGATGAGCAGTATTCCGACCCGTTCCTTATCCGTGATATGGACAAGGCCTGCGACGCTGTTTCCGAAGCGGTGGAGAACGGCACGCTCATCTGCATATACGGCGATTACGACTGCGACGGCGTTACCGCCACAGCTGTATTGTCAGGCTATCTTACCGATATCGGCGGAAACGTGATGACCTACATCAACGAGCGTGAAGAGGGCTACGGAATGAACAGCGGAGCTGTCAGGAAGCTGGCAGAGCAGGGCGTGGGGCTTATCGTCACCGTGGATAACGGCATTGCCGCCGTTGCCGAAGCGGAACTTTGCAAGGAGCTTGGCATAGCCCTTGTTATAACCGACCACCATCAGCCCGGGGAGACTTTGCCCGATGCTCTTGCAGTGGTTGACCCCCACAGAGCCGACTGCCCCTCGATATATAAGGACCTTTGCGGCTGCGGTCTTGCACTGAAGCTCATTGCAGCCATGGAGGGCGGCGATATGGACTGCGCTGTTGAGCAGTTTTCCGATCTTGCCGCCGTTGCCACGGTCGCCGATGTTGTTCCTCTCACGGGCGAGAACAGGGCGCTTGTGCGGGACGGTCTCCATTACCTTGAAAACACCGAAAATATGGGGCTTCGTGCCCTTATCGGAAAAGCAGGGCTGAAAGCCCCCTACACCTCCACATCGGCAGCCTTCGGGCTTGCCCCAAGAATAAATGCGGCAGGCAGGATAGGCTCTCCATTGGACGCTCTTTCGCTGCTTACGGAGGAAGACCCCGATGAGGCGGAAGCTCTGGCGGAAAAGATATGCGAGCTTAATGCAGAGCGCAAAAATTACGAAAACGCAGTTCTTGCGGATATCTACGAAAAAATAAAGGAAAATCCCGCAGTGCTGGACAAGCGTGTGATTGTTTTCAGCGGCGTTGACTGGCACCACGGCGTTGTGGGAATAGTTGCGGCACGGTGCATGGAAAAATTCGGCAGACCCGTTTTTCTCATGTCACGCAACAGGGGAGACACGGAGGTGCGTGGCTCCGCCCGTTCATTCGGCGGCTTCAGCATCTTCAAGGCACTGAGCTTTGCAGCAGATACCCTTACCAAATTCGGCGGACATTCGGGCGCAGGCGGCTTTTCTCTGACTGAGGAAAATATCCCGCTGTTTGATGAAAAACTGCAGGAATTTGCGCATGGTCTTGCCTGCGACGGCGTTTCATTCTCACCTGCGGTGACAGTCTGCGGAGCGGTAACTCCCGGTGAGCTTACGGCTGAAAACATCGAGGGACTGAACGTCCTCGAACCCTTCGGAGAAGCAAATCCCCGTCCCGTTTTCCTTATTTCCGACTGTGTGATATCAGACATTATCCCCCTTACGGGCGGAGCGCACACCAAGCTCACGCTCACAGGCGGGAACACAAAATTTGCGGCGCTTATGTTCGGCACAAAAACTGCTGAATTTTCATATAAAAAGGGAGATGTGGTAAACGTCATCGCTTCTCCCGAGATAAACACCTTCGGCGGCAGAAAAAGCGTTAATCTGCGCATCGCCGATATAAGAAAAAAAGGCATAAATCAGTCAAAGCTCATTGCAGCCGAGGAAGCATATTATGCTTTTAAGCGAGGTGAGCGTATCGACAGGCGGCTCATTCCCCACATAACCCCCGAAAGAGCCGACCTGACGGCAGTGTATAAGGCTCTCGGGAAAGACACTATTTCTCCTTTCGGACTGTTCCAGAGGGTTGGCGGAGATATGAACTACTGCAAATTTCTCATCTGCCTTGACGTATTCGCCCAGTCGGGGCTTATGGCTTACGATAAGGGCGCAGACAGGATATCTGTCATTCAGGGCGCACCAAAAGCCGACACGGAGAAGGCTCCCATAATGGAAGCTCTCAGGCAGCCGGCGGCACAGTGATCACATACTTTAGGAGGCGGCGCATATGCTCAACAAATCCGAGACTGTATATACAATAGATTCGCTTATTCAGAAAATACTTGACGATGAAAAGCAGTATGACCTGAGCAAGATAATTTCCGCATATGAATTTGCGGCAAAGGCTCATGCAAATCAGGTGCGCTCATCGGGCGAGCCGTACATCACCCACCCCGTAGCAGTGGCATATATCCTGTTGGAGCTGGGTATGGATACGGATACTATCTGTGCCGCTCTTCTCCACGACGTTGTGGAGGATACGGACACCACCCTTGAAGAGCTGAGAAAGCTTTTCGGTCAGGACGTGGCAATGCTGGTTGACGGCGTTACAAAGCTGGGCAAGATACCACTTTTCACCAAAGAGGAACAGCAGGCAGAGAACGTAAGAAAAATCCTCCTTGCCATGTCGCAGGATATCAGAGTTATCATAATAAAGCTCTGCGACCGCCTCCACAATATGAGAACGCTCCAGTTCCGTCCCGCATACAAGCAGAGGAACACGGCTCTGGAGACCATGAACATCTATGCGCCCATAGCTCACCGTCTCGGTATCAGGACTATCAAGGACGAGATAGAAGATCTGGCGTTCAGGTACCTTGACCCCTACGCATATGCCGAAATAGAGCAGATGCTTAAAATACGCAGTGACGAGCGTCAGGCATTCATCAACTCCATCAAGGAGCAGATTGCAAAGCGCTTTGTGGAAATGGGTCTGCCCGAGCCTCAGATGTCGGGACGTGTAAAATCGGTTTACGGCATTTACCGAAAAGCGTTCATCAAGGGCAAGGGTCTTGATGAAGTGTATGATATTTACGCCGTGCGCATTATAGTCAACACTGTAAACGAGTGCTACAATGCGCTGGGTATAATCCACGATATGTTCAAGCCCATACCCAACCGCTTCAAAGACTACATCGCAACGCCCAAGGCAAATATGTATCAGTCCCTGCACACCACCGTTATCGGCAGAGAGGGTATCCCCTTTGAGGTGCAGATAAGAACTGTTGATATGAACTACACCGCTGAATACGGTATCGCAGCCCACTGGAAATACAAGGAGGGCATAAAGGGAAAGGATAAGCTGGAGGACAGACTGGCATGGATACGCCAGATAATTGAAGCCCAGCAGGAAACCGACGATGTTGAGGAAATTGTCCGCACCATCAAGAGCGACCTTGCTCCCGAGGATATTTTCGCATTCACTCCCAAGGGCGATATCATAACCCTGCCTGCGGGCGCAACCATAATCGACTTTGCCTACGCAATCCACACCCAGGTCGGCAACAGAATGAAGGGCGCAAAGGTCGATGGAAAGCTTGTTTCCCTTGATTATCAGCTCCAGACGGGCGAGATAGTTGAGATACTTACCTCTCAGGCTCCCGACCACGGTCCCAACCGTGCATGGCTGGATATATGCAAGACCAACGAAGCCAAGTCCAAGATACGCTCATGGTTCAAGAAAGAACGCCGTGAGGAAAATATCGCCAAGGGCAAGGAGGATCTGGAACACGAGTTCAAGCGTAACGGCATAAACGTTCCCCCCGAGGATATGGAAAAGTTCCTTGCAGACGATATGAAACGCCACAACTGCGCAACGCTGGACGATTTCTATGCGGCTGTGGGCTACGGCGGCATCATTCTTTCAAGAATACTCCAGAGGCTCAAGGACAGCTACGCAAAGCAGTACTCCGCTCCCAACGCCGCAAAGCCCGCTCCCTTTGTTCCCAAGAAGAGCAACACTGGCATCATTGTCGGCGGCGAGAGCAACATAGACGTAAAGCTTTCCAAGTGCTGCAACCCTCTCCCCGGAGAAGATATCATCGGCTTTATCACCAAGGGCCACGGCGTTTCCGTTCACCGCAAGGACTGCTCCAAGTATATTGAAGCAATGAAGAACGGTATCGAGACCGACCGCTGGGTAGAAGTCACATGGGCAGAAAATGCAGCCAAGAACGACAATCCTATATTCAAGGCAACACTGGACGTTGTTTCCTACGACAATATCTCTCTGCTGGCAAACGTTACCGCAGTCACAGCGGAAATGCGCATACCCGTCTCCGAGCTGACCACAAAGATGCTCAAAAACGGCAACGCAAATCTTATCATGACCTGCAGCATCGCAGGAGTTCAGCAGCTCAATATGCTTATCTCCAAGCTGAGAAAGGTGCAGGACGTTATCAGCGTGGAACGTATCGTAAACTGATACTGATAATATACCTCGGAAAGGCGGTAATAATATGAACGTGCTCAATCTTCCCCCTCTTAGCCAGTTCGGGGTAAACTCGTACCTTATCTGGGACGAGAACATGAACGGTGCTCTTATAGATGCTCCCTACGGCGGCGATTATATATTGAAGCAGATAGCCGAAAAGGGTGTAAAGCTGAAAAAGATCCTCCTCACCCACGGCCACTGCGACCACATTGCCTCAGCGGCATATGTGTCCTACAAAACAGGTGCGGAAATAGTTATCCATTCCGCCGACAGGGAAAAGCTCACAAACGGAAAGACAAATCTCACGGAATATTTCGGTCTTCCTCCCGTTGACCCCATTGGCGAAGCAACGGAGATACAGGACGGGGATATCGTAACCGTAGGGGAGCTGGAATTTGAAGTCCTCCACACCCCGGGTCACACAAGCGGCTCCGTGTGCTATATCCTGGGTGACAATATGTACTGCGGAGATACCCTTTTCAAAAACAGCATGGGCAGGACTGACATGACCGACGGCAGCGAAAAGGCAATGTATGAGTCGCTTGCCATGCTTTATGATTTTGATACCAAGACCGACTACAAGCTTTTCTCGGGTCACGGTGAAAACTCCACCATGTTTGAGGAAAGGGCACACAACCCTTATATGAAATACGCATGGGAGCATTTTGCGGGTGAGGAATAAAAAAACATAGCGAATAATCAAAACGAAAGGAGCGCAGCTGGGTGAAGTATTACACCATTATCGGCGGAGTAAACGGAGTTGGCAAAAGCAGTCTGACAGGCGTATTGAAAAAGCAGCGTACTGATATGGGTATGATAATCGACACGGATATGCTGAACGCCAAGTACAACGGCGACCGGATAAAAGGCGGAAAAGAAGCTGTCCGTCTTATAAACGACTGCCTTTCAAAAGGCATAGATTTCACACAGGAAACCACGCTTTCTGGAAAGAAGACCCTGAAAACAATAATCGCCGCCCGTGAAAAAGATTACTGCATACGTTTGTTTTATGTTGCTGTAAGCTCATCGGAAGAAAGCATACGGCGCATTGCAAACCGTGTTGCCAAGGGCGGACACAATATCTCCGATGACGACGTTAAAAGGCGCTATGCCAACCGTTTTGATGACCTGCTTGCCGTTCTTCCGTACTGCAACGAAGCACATTTCTATGACAATGAAAACGGCTTTGAAGAAGTGGGCGAATACCGCAACGGGGACATACTCTTTACCAGCGAAGCTCCCCCTACATGGCTTAAAGAAATAAAACATCGGCTGACAGAATAAGACTGCTTTCCTGCCGCCCGCAAAATAAAAAGCACTACGGGAAGCATGAAAAATACTTTCCCCCATATGAAAAGTGAGATAATACAATGACCGTATATTTTGAAAACAACACATACAAATACGAGACGGAAGCGGTGCTGAAGCTCTTCTGTCCGCTGGAAAGCTTTGAGTTTGAATATGATAAGCCCGCTCCCGACGAAGGGGACAGGATAGTTGTATCCGTATCGGATAAGCTGTACATACTCGCCTGCCTGCACGGAAAGACCTGCGAGAGATCTCTCCCGCTGCCCGAGGAAAGCGAGTATGAGATATCCTTGTGCAGGATGCTTTACAAGGCGCTTTCCGAAATCACGGAAGTAACGCCCAAATGGGGCTGCCTTACGGGAATACGCCCCGTAAAAAAGGTGAACGCACTTATTGAAGAGGGACTTTCCAAGGAAGAGATATTTGAAAAGCTGAAAGAAAAATATTATATCTCTCCCGAAAAATTTGAGCTTTCCTACCGCACCGCCGTGACACAGAAAAATGCGCTGGATACCCTTGACCCAAAGAGCTATTCGCTTTATGTGTCAATCCCATTCTGTCCGTCAAGATGCTCATACTGCTCATTTGTTTCCCACTCGATACAGTCAAAGGGAGCAAAGGAGCTTATCCCCCGGTATGTGGATATGCTCTGCCGTGAGATAGAGGAAACGGGAAATATCCTCCGTGACAAAAACACTTTCTGCGACACTGTATATATCGGCGGAGGAACGCCCACATCACTTTCCGCACAGGAAATCGAAAAAATAATGCAGGCAATAGCCAAAAACATTGACATTTCTAAAATTCGTGAATATACTGTAGAAGCAGGCCGTGCAGATACCATCACCGAAGATAAGCTTATCGCCATAAGGGATAACGGAGCCACAAGAATTTCCGTAAATCCCCAGACCATGATAGACAGCGTCCTGAAAGCTGTGGGAAGAAAGCACACAGCTGCTCAGGTGGAAAAATGCTTTGCCCTTGCAAGGAGCCTTGGCTTCAAAAACATCAATATGGACACCATTGCAGGGCTGCCTACGGACACCACAGAGGGCTTTAAGGAGACCATAGACCGCCTTACCGCACTTGACCCCGAAAGCATCACCGTTCACACCCTTACGGTAAAGCGTTCCGCCGATCTGTTCAAAAGCTCCGATGATCTGAGAAAGAATTATCTTACGGATAACTCCATCTCGGAAATGGTGGACTTCGCCTTTGCGGAGCTGACCGGAAAAGGCTATGACCCATATTATCTTTACCGCCAGAAGAACACGGTGGGCAATCTGGAGAATGTGGGCTACGCAAAGAAAGGCTATGAGAGCCTTTACAACATCTACATCATGGAAGAGGCTCAGAACATCATTGCCTGCGGCGCAGGCGGCTCCACAAAGCTTATTGACCACTCCACAGGCAAGATAACACGGCATTTCAACTACAAGTTCCCCTACGAGTATATTTCACGCTACGAAAAAATGACGGCATACAAGCCGCAGCTGGAGGAGTTCCTTTCTCAGCTGTAACCAAGAGGAGGAAATTTTTATGAAATACGGTTTTGATGACATTGTTGCAATTTCCAAGGACGCTGTTGACAAGATAACAGGCAAGGCAAATGAGGCTGTCAACGTATCAAAGGCATATGTTGAGCGTGCACAGCTGAGGGTTAAGCTCAAAGAGCGCTACTATGAGCTGGGCAAGGTATGCTATTCCATGCACAAGGACAGCACCGACGAAACAGGCAATATGAAGCGCCTTATCAAGGAAATAAAGATGCTGGAAGCACAGCTGGAATTTGCTGAGGACGCCAGCGGCAAGCCTCATGTATGCGAGTTCTGCGGCGCAAAGAACGCTCCCGACAACACCTACTGCTGCAAGTGCGGCGAAAGATTATAAAATCATAATATAAACTCCCAAATGGAAGGAATGAACATCACAATAAAAAAGAATGATATTATCACGCTTGAAATAACGGATATTACCGCCGAGGGCAGCGGAGTGGGGCATGAAAACGGCATGGCTGTTTTCGTGCCCTCTGCCGCAAAGGGCGATATTATCTCGTGCAGGATAGTCAAGGTGCTGAAAAATCTGTGCTACGGCATAGTTGAGGAAATAATCACTCCCTCGCCCGACAGGCAGGACAGAGGGTGCGATGTCAAGAAAGCCTGCGGCGGCTGCGTTTTCCGCCACATATCATATGAGTCGGAGCTGGATATCAAAAACAACATCGTAAAGAACGCCTTTATCCGCCTGGGTAAATTTGAGGACAGCGGGATATTTATGCCTCCGCTTGGCTGCGATGAAACGGACAAATACCGCAACAAGGCGCAGTATCCCGTTACCACAGACAAGGACGGCAGGCTCACCTGCGGCTTTTATGCCCAGCGCAGCCACAGGGTAGTGCCATGCACCGACTGCCTTCTCCAGCCCGATACCTTCGGCGAGCTGCTAAGGGAGATACTGAAGCTTGCAAACGAGAGGCATATCTCCGCATATGACGAAGCCAGCGGAAAGGGCATTCTCAGGCACATATATCTGCGCAGAGGATATCACAGCGGAGAGATAATGGTCTGTTTCGTATCATCAAAGCCCGACCCGAAATTTCAGTCCATTGCAGATATACTTATGAAAAATCACGCCGATATAAAGTCGGTGATACTTAACATAAACAGCAAGAACACAAACGTTATCATGGGCAGCAGGTGCATAACTCTCGGCGGAAGCGACACCATAACCGACATTATGTGCGGCAACAGAATATCTTTGTCGCCGCTGTCATTTTATCAGGTGAACACCGCTCAGGCGGAAAAGCTTTACGGCATAGCTGCAGAGTTTGCGGCGCTGACAGGCGATGAGGACGTGCTCGACCTTTACTGCGGCGCAGGGACCATAGGGCTTTCCATGGCAGGAAAAGCAAAGCACATAACAGGGGCGGAGATAATCCCTCAGGCGGTGGAAAACGCCAAGCTCAACGCCCGTGAGAACGGCATAGAGAACGCCGACTTCATCTGCGCCGATGCGGGACAGGCGGCAAAGCTCCTGTGCGACAATGGCAGAGCTCCCGATGTTATAATCACCGACCCTCCGAGAAAGGGCTGCGACGCTCTCACCCTGGACAGCATTGTGAAGATGTCTCCCAAGCGTGTTGTAATGGTCTCCTGCAATCCCGCCACCGCCGCCCGTGATTGCCGCTGTCTTGCGGACAAGGGGTATGAGCTTCAAAAGGTAAGGGCTGTTGATCTGTTTCCCGGTACGGGGCATGTGGAGACGGTTGTCTTGCTTTCCAAGGGTGAGGTCGACTCGAAAAAGATTCGGGTTGAGTTCTCTTTGGAAGATATGGATATGTCCGAATTTCAGGATGGGGCAACCTATCCGCAGATCAAGGAGTATGTGTTGGAGCATACCGGGTTAAAGGTGTCCAACCTCTATATCTCACAGATTAAACGAAAATGTGGGATTGGGGTTGGTAAGAACTATAATCTGCCGAAGTCCGAGGATTCCAGACAGCCCCAGTGTCCGCAGGAAAAAGAGAAAGCAATCCGAGAAGCATTCAAATATTTTGGGATGATCTAACATCCCGCAAAATGGAGGTTTCTTATGGATAGATTGATTTCTTGTGAGTTTAACATGGATACCGCTTGTGTGGAACTGAAATTTTTAGATGGCAGCATGATTGCCATTGATACCATCGCCGTGGAGAATGAGGTTGCTGACAATATGTATCAACGGTCAGAACTGGATTATCTAATCTACAATGATCCGGTTGGATATGCAGACTTGATCTTGAACGGTGATCCCGAAATTTATCTAAAAACTGTAACTGAATGTAAACCCTTAGATTAAAACTCAGCCCTCTGCCTTTTCCTTGGCAGAGGGCCGTTTTTTGCTTAACAGTTATTGAGCATCCCTTAATTGCTCTACAACACTGCATTTCGCTGCGTTGTCATACATCATGCAGGGGATCAGCCACCCCAGCAGAAGAAATACCGGAATTGTCAGCAGAACAGGCAGAATGGTGAATCGATACTCAAAGAACCAGAACATACTGCCCAGCATTTTTCCTGCAAGAGGTCCCACCGCCAGCGACAGAATAAAGGCCGCCGCTACGGAGGACATTGCGTAAAACAATCCCTCGTAGATCAGCATGGTTTTGAGCTGCCGGTTCGTCATTCCTACAGCCTGAAGCACAGCAAATTCACGGCGGCGGGAAAGAATACCGGTCATCATGGCGTTGAAGAAATTTAAGAGTCCCACCAGCCCGATGATAGCACAGAGGGTACCACCTATCAGAAGGAACATCTGCCGGTACTGAGCAAATTCAGAGCGAGCCGTGGCCTTGCTTTCATACATCAAGGGCGAAAACTCACCGGCAGTGAGCTTCGATAGATATTGCTCTGCTTCGGCCTCGTCAGCGTCGTCCGCTGTGTCGAACAGGTAGAGCATCGGAATGGCTGCACCACCGCTGTCCCGCTGTGCGGTATCCACAGACAAAACTGCATCATAGCCAACGCCGCTATAACGATAACTCATGGAATTCGGAAGATTTACCAAGGCGCAGACCGTGTACTCTACATCTCTGGCTCCATACAGTTTTTTCTGAATGTACTCCTCCGGTGTATCTTCGGTGCGGAGTTCTCCGGTGCGGCTGTCGATATATTTCACATCGTCCGCATAGGTAGCGGTGATCGTGTCTCCCACCTTGGGGTAGTATTCAAGATTGGGCAGATTACCGTAATCATCCAAAGAAACCGCAATGGCAATGGCGTTATTGTCCGGCTCCAGCATAGGAGAAATATCTCCGTCGAGCACTTGCAGCTTGTCAAACAGACTGTTATCCAGAGCCTCGATTCTGGTATCTCCCATCACCATATTGCCCCGGTGCTCCAGACGGCTCATATGGCTGTCCAACTGCTCGGCGCTTTCGTACCTTGCATAGTCCTGCCGCAGAGCATCCTCCGCCATCCACAGATATTTGGGTTTTCGCACAGCATATCCCGTGCCGGAAAGACTGGCCTTTGTGTTTGCGGAGATATCCTCTATTTGCTTCTGGGTGATAAATTCATCTGCACTCAAGTTATAACGAAAATAGTCGGGAGTGCTGACGATAAAATCGGCGCAGGTCATGGTGGATACATACTTCTCCATGCTGAAGCCGCCCACAAAGGCACACAGCGCATTGAAC
>ENA-OYDC01000254-OYDC01000254.1-human-gut-metagenome-genome-assembly--contig:-NODE-254-length-15497-cov-4.405064_pt1 | contig 15497 bp, 10 predicted proteins | sample MGYA00243685_ERZ652898 | MGnify/ENA primary metagenome ERZ652898 (study PRJEB26926, sample SAMN06164546) | human gut metagenome | biome: ENVO:00009003; feature: ENVO:2100002; material: ENVO:00002003...
GGATATGGTGTGACAGGTTCACAGCCTAAAGATCCTTTCCTGGGTGTGGCTATGTTGAAATATGGATCGTATGCTTTTGTAAATGGAAATTGGATACAGACCATCGTTCCGGCATCCAACCCGAATCCTGATTTGAAATGGGAGGAAAAGAAAGAAACCAATATTGGTTTGGACTTCGTTTCATGGGGTGGCCGTTTGTCCGGTTCTATTGATTATTATAACCGTGATGTGGATGGCTTGATATACGAATATGGAGTACCGACTCCTCCGAACTTGTATAATAAGACGATGGCCAATGGGGGTACAATGAGAAACCGTGGTGTGGAAGTGTTGGTAACTGTGGTTCCTGTTCAGAATAAAGATTTTGAATGGAGCACTACCGGAACATTCTCTTTGAACTCTAATAAGCTAATCAGTTTGTCTGGCAGCATCTTTAAGTCGGATTATGACTATTTTAATACGGGTACTGTGGAATACTCCGGTCAGGTAGCCGATTCTCACAGAGTACAGGTAGGTGAAAGCATCGGTAATTTTTATGGCTTTAAAGTAGTAGATGTGGACAGTGAAGGTCGTTGGATCTACGAAGACAGGAATGGTGAGTTGGTGAACTATAAAGATTTTACTCATGCTCCCGAAGATAAGCATGTTATTGGTAACGGTCTTCCTAAATGGTATGCGGGATGGAACAATACTCTTCGTTATAAAAACTTCGACTTGAATGTGACGATGCGTGGCGCGTTTGGTTTCCAGATAATCAATGGTGGACGTATGAATTATGAGAATGTAAAAAACAGCCGTTTTGAAAATCGTTTGAAGTCTGTGAATGACTTGGTATTTGGCAAGCATACGTTGAGTCCGGAAGTAGAACCGGAATTCAATAGCTATTATGTAGAAGATGGTGACTACTGGAAGATTGACAATATCACTTTGGGATATAGCTTCGGTCAGGTAGGTAAATATATAAAGTCACTCCGTATTTATGGTTCGGTATTGAATGCTTTGACTATAACCGGATATAAAGGTATTGATCCGGAAGTATCAACAGATGGTTTGACTCCGGGGTATGATACACGTGACAGATATCCGAGTGTGCGCTCATTTACTTTCGGCGTTAATGTGAAATTTTAATGAACTAAAAAGGAATTGAAGATGAAAACAAATATAAAATTATGGACAATGGGACTGATGACAGCCGCATTGTTGGGAAATACAGCTTGTACTGATTTACTGCATGAGAGCTATGGACAGGTAGTGTCTGAGGATTACGTACCGAAAACGGAGGAAGATGTCAGTTATCTGGTAAATGCCGCTTATATACCTTGGCGCGAAACGTTATTGCAATGGAACGGAGTGGTTCGTGCACAGGAATTGTGTGCGGATCAAGATGTTCTTCCTGCCCGTGATGGTATTGGATGGGTAGACGGTTATATCTATAAAAGATGGCATCAGCATACTTGGACTACCGAGGATGACGGTGTGCTTCAAGGATGGGAACGTACGTACAATGGTGTGAATACCTGTAACCGTATTTTATCTCAGATAGAAGAAGGTGTGATCAGTGTGGATGGAGAAACGAAAGAAAAGTTGATTGCCGAATTGAAAGTACTGAGGGCTTCATATTATTATATTTTGATTGATTTGTATGGTAATGTGCCCATTGTGACAGATTTTAAAGATACTTCTTTGCCGCAACAGTCTACTCGTAAAGAGGTCTTTGACTTTATTGTGAAAGAAATAACGGAGAATATGGATTTGTTGTCCGAAACGCCGAGAGGTTATTATTATGGACGTTTCAATAAGTGGGCGGCTCATACATTGCTGGCCAAAATGTATTTGAATGCTGAAGTTTGGTCGGGTACTGCTCAATGGCAGAAATGTATTGACGAGTGTGATATCGTGATTAATTATGCCGAGAAGTCCGGAGAATATGCATTGGAGAATAATCAGAAGGATGTTTTTGTAACGCATAATGAGAATTCTAAAGAAATTATCTTTGCATTGCCGTTTGATGAAATTTATGTGACAGGATGGAATGATTTTGATTTTCATATGTACACTTTAGCACCTGAGAATCAAGATACTTACCAATTGACTGCACGTCCTTGGGGAGGCGTGTGCGCAGTGCCTCAGTTTATTAATTCTTTTGATGAGGATGATGCACGTTTAGAGGATAACTATATTCAAGGTCAGCAATATACCTATTCCGGTGAAATCTTGAAGCGTAGTATTGATGGAAAACCATTGATTTATACGGTAGATGTCCCCTCTATTGATCAGTCGGATGTGGATGATGGGTTCCGTTGGGGTAAATTTGAATATGCCACCGGTATAACCAACCGTTTGGGCAATGACTGGCCGTTGTTACGATATGCGGATGTATTGATGATGAAAGCGGAGTCATTGATGCGTTTGGGCAAATCGGGAGCAGGTGCTTTGGTGACTCAGGTACGTGAACGCGCCTTCAAGAATGAACCTGAAAAAGCGCAAGTTACAGACGCGGAACTGATGGGAGGAAGTGTATATGATTATGGTCGGAGAGATAGTTATAAGACAGAACATGATGGAGGAACGGATATTAAATATGGTCGTTTCCTTGATGAGCTTGGTTGGGAGTTTTGTCAGGAAGGACGCCGCCGTCAGGACATGATTCGTTTTGGCATCTTCACTACAAAAGCTTGGTTCTCTCATGATAAGAGTGATGAAACCAAAAATCTGTATCCTATTCCAAATAAAGTATTGTTGACCAATAGTAATCTGAAACAGAATCCGGGATATTCTAAATAATCAGGTTATTTCATCCGGTGGAATTTACTTTGGATTTTCACAAAATAGTTCCATCGGATGCTCTTTGTTTAATCATAGGTTATTCAATAGGATTTTTTAAGGAGTAAAAGATTGTTTTCATTTATTCCATTAATTTTGCAAGGAAATAAGACTTTGAAATAAACCCCTAATTATGAATTTACTTAAAATCATTTTGTCCACTTCCGCTTTTGCCATAGCTTCAGTAGCTTTGCATGCTCAGTTGCCCACAAAAGTAGAAAGTTTTCCGGTTAGGGATGTGCGGCTCACCGCCAGCCCTTTCAAACACGCAGAGGATATGGATATCCGTTATCTGCTGGGAATAGACCCCGACCGTCTGTTAGCTCCTTATTTGAAGGAAGCTGGTCTTTCTCCTAAAGCTGAAAATTATACCAATTGGGAAAATACAGGGCTGGACGGTCATATTGGCGGACATTATTTATCGGCCCTTTCCTATATGTATGCCGCTACGGGAAATAAGGAGATCAAGGCGCGTCTGGATTATATGATAAGTGAACTGAAACGCTGCCAGGATGCCGCCGGTGACGGTTATCTGTGTGGAGTTCCAAACGGGCGCAAAATGTGGAAAGAAATAGAGGAAGGAAACATTCGCGCGTCCGGTTTCGGATTGAACGACCGCTGGGTTCCTCTTTACAATATTCATAAAATATATGCCGGCCTTCGTGATGCAACTCTTCAGACCGATAGCCGGGAGGCAAAGGAAATGTTGGTGAAACTCACGGACTGGATGATTCGTCTGGTATCCAAGTTGAGCGATGAACAGATACAGGAAATGTTGCGCAGCGAACATGGAGGGCTGAACGAAACATTTGCCGATGTGGCCGCTATCACCGGCGACAAACGCTATTTGAAACTGGCTCATCAATTTTCTCATCACACCGTGTTGCAGCCTTTGTTGAGACAGGAGGATAAACTGACTGGTATGCACGCCAATACCCAAATACCGAAAGTGATAGGTTTCAAACGTATTGCCGATTTGGAAGGCAACCGAGATTGGAGCGAGGCCGCCCGCTATTTCTGGGAAACAGTGGTAAACCATCGAAGCATCACCATCGGAGGTAACAGTGTGCGTGAGCATTTTCATCCGGCTGATGATTTCAGCAGTATGCTCACCAGCGAGCAGGGGCCTGAGACTTGTAACACCTACAATATGCTCCGCCTTACAAAAATGCTGTATGAAACGAGTGCGGACGTTCATTTTATGGATTATTACGAACGGGCGCTTTATAACCATATCCTTTCCACGCAAGATCCTGTGCAAGGCGGATTTGTTTATTTTACCCCGATGCGTGCCGGTCATTACAGGGTCTATTCGCAGCCTCAGACCAGTTTCTGGTGTTGTGTGGGATCGGGGATGGAAAATCATGCCCGTTATGGTGAAATGATTTATGGACACAAGGATAATAATCTGTATGTCAATCTTTTCATTCCGTCTACCTTGCGCTGGGGAGATACCCAAATTGAGCAACAGACGGCTTTTCCCGATGAGGAGGGGAGTACTCTTGTTATTTCTCCGGAAAAGGGAAAGAAAGAATTTACCCTTCTTTTCCGTATTCCCGAATGGACGAAGCCGGAAGCATTACGCTTGTCTGTTAATGGTAAACGGCAGAACGTAACGGTCAAAGAGGGATATGTTAGCCTGAACCGTACTTGGTCAAAAGGTGACAAAGTGAGATTGGAACTGCCGATGCATCTGCGTGCCATTGCATTGCCGGATGGTTCTGCCAACTATTCCATCTTATACGGACCGATTGTGCTGGCCGCCCGGTTGGGCAAGCAAAATCAGGATGGCATGTTTGCCGATGACAGTCGTGGCGGACACATTGCTGCCGGACCGCGCCTGCCTTTACAAACGATGCCTGTCATTGTGGGGGATAAGAACAATCTTCTTTCTCATCTGAAAAAAGTGGAAGGTAAGCCGTTGACATTTACATTGTCCGGAGTTTATCCCGAACGCTATGAGGGTATGACTGTGGAACCGTTTTTCCGTTTATACGAGTGCCGGTATATGGTCTATTGGCCTGTGCTGTCCGTACAGGAGTTGCAGGCAAGGCAGGAACAGTTGGCAAAAGAGGAAAAGGAGCGTGCCGCATTGGATGGTATGACCGCCGATAAAGTGATTTGTGGGGAACAACAACCGGAAAGCGACCATTTCATCCGGATGGAGAATTCCCGTACGGGGGATGATGAAGGGATTCACTGGCGTGAGGCGGCCGGTTGGTTCAGTTATCGTATGAAGACGAACGGAAAGCAGGTCAATAAAGTGCGTATCCGGTTCCGTCCCGAGATTCGTAAGGATGCAAAAGTATGGATAAACGGGCAGGAAGTAGGACGATTGGCTGGTAAACCGGCTTCGGATGTATCGGTTGGGATATTTGATGTACCTGCATCTATGCAATCCAATGAGCAACTGGAGATAAAGATCGGTAAAGGAAATGAGAAAGTGACTCCGCATATTTATGAGGTGCGGCTGGTGGCTGAATGATGATAGATATACGAACCGGCCATGCCTCAGTTGGCATGACCGGTTCGTCTTTTCAGATAATTCCGTTGTCTTTCAAGACCGCTTGTAACTCTTTATCAGTGATATTCTCACGCTCTGATTTATCATAAATGAAATGTAAGCCAATCTCTTTTTCTTCTTTGGATAGAGTGGCGATGAGAGTGATCACTCTTGCTCCACCTCTTTTCCCTTTTCCTTTTGATGCTATACTCATGCGTACTTTGTGTAGGCCATTGCCTAAATCAGTACCCATGTCAGGGTTCTGCATGAGTTCTGCGGCTAAAATTGTCAAGTCTTGCTTCAATGATTTATATCGCTTGGAAAGTTTCTTAACTTCTTTTTCGAAGTGGCGATATACTTTGATTTTATAGTTCATTGAGCAATTCTTCTATGGGACGGCCTTTCAGCTTTCCTTCACGCATCAGTTTGATGTCTTTGCAAGCCTCGGACAGCCCGTCCATTATTTCACTTTTGGTCATGTAGGGTTCTTCATCCTCTGCCACCATGGTAGAAACAGATTCCATTTCCTTTTTAGCATGAACAAGAGTCTTCCTTACAGACTCCAACACCTTTACATTCTTGATGTCCAAGATTTCCCGAATCAGTTCGTTTTGTATTGATTCCAATGTGATTGTACTCATGACGTTCTCCTTTCTTCTTATTATTTATCTCGTATGGCAAAGATAGCGAAAAGGTGGCATGTCTGCTTGTTTTCTGCATGAAAAATAGTTTTCATTTAGAGGTTGTACCTAAAAGAAATACCTTTTTTCATTTAGTTTTCCTATTTTTGCAGGAAACAAACCGAACAGCTAATGAAAATTCTCCATACAGCAGACTGGCATCTGGGCCAGACTTTTTATGAATACGACCGGCGGGAAGAGCATCTCCATTTTTTGGAATGGCTGAAACAGCAGATAAGACAGCATGAAATAGATGTATTGTTGATAGCAGGTGATGTATTCGATAGCCCGAATCCTTCGGCGGAATCACAACGAATGTATTATCGTTTTCTAAGAGAAGTTACGTCCGAAAACCCTTCTTTGCAAATTATCATCATTGCCGGAAATCATGACTCGGCAGCCCGTCTGGAGGCTCCCAATCCCCTGTTGGAGAATATGAATGTCACCGTTCGCGGTGTCGTGCGCCGCAATGCGGAAGGTGATATAGACTTGCAACACCTCATTGTCCCCCTTTACACAGAAGGGGAAGTGACCGCCTATTGCCTTGCCGTTCCCTATCTGCGTCAGGGGGATTATCCTTCGGCTGAAAATTACTCAAAAGGAGTCCAACTGCTTTATGAGCAGCTTTTCAATGAAGTGAAGGAGAAAGGACTTCCCGTTATCGCCATGGGACATCTGCAAGCCACCGGCTCGGAAATCTCGGAGGACGACCGTTCGGAACGTACCGTTATCGGAGGCTTGGAATGTGTATCCCCCGATGCTTTTGATGAGGCTATCGCCTATACTGCATTGGGGCATCTGCATCGCTCCCAGCGTGTGTCCCATCGGGAGAATGTGCGTTATTCCGGAACTCCTATGCCCATGTCTTTTGCTGAGAGGAACAATGCTTCGGGAGTGGTCATGATAACGATAAGTGCTGAGGGTACCGGCATAGAGAGATTGGCATTTGAACCGCTAGCCGGCGTGATGAGTATTCCTCGTCAGGCCCGTCCGCTGGAAGAAGTGCTGCAAGCCATCGGCGATTTGCCCGATGGGGATGTCACGTTGCGGTCACCCTATCTGGAAATAAAGATTTTGATGACCGAGCCGGAACCTTCTTATAAGTATAAGATAGAGGAAGCGTTGAAAGGAAAAGCGGTCCGCCTGGCACGCATCGCCGCTATGCTTCCACAAAAAAAGGCAAGCGGCATTGTCGCCACTTCCTACGAGGAGTTGCAAACCATCCGTCCGCTGGATATGGCACTGGATGTCTTTAAACGGAAATATGGAGGGACGGAGATGCCCGATACCATGAAACAATTGCTGGAAAGTGTAATCAAGGAGGCGGGAGTATGAAAATAGTAGCGATAAGAGGAAAGAATCTGGCTTCATTGGAAGGTGAATTTATGATAGACTTTACCGTCGAACCTTTGTGTTCGGCAGGTATATTCGCCATTACGGGCAGTACCGGAGCCGGAAAATCAACCTTGCTGGATGCTTTGTGTCTGGCTTTGTTTGACTGTACGCCACGTATGAACAAGGCGAAAGAGAATAACGTCTCTGTCATGGATGTTGCCGACAGAGGAATTGCACAGAACGATAGCCGTTCCATCCTTCGCCGGGGTACTGCCGAGGGGTATTCGGAAGTGGATTTCGTCGCTTTGACAGGAGAGGTGTTCCGTTCACGCTGGACGGTGCGACGTTCGCGTGGGAAGGTTAGCGGTTCCTTGCAAAAAGTGGAAATGACGTTGACCAACCTTACTTCCGGAGTGGAACAGCAAGGGACGAAGACCGAATTATTATCCCGCATCAGTGAACTGATCGGACTCTCTTTCGAACAGTTCAACCGCTCTGTGTTGCTGGCTCAAGGAGATTTTGCTACCTTCCTGAAGGCTCGTCAGCCTGATAAAGCCGAAATCTTGGAAAAACTGACCGGAACGGAAATTTACTCGCGTATCTCTGCTTCTATTTATGAACGCACCAAGCGGGCGGAAAGTGAATATAAATTATTGCAGGAACGTATCAAAGGCATTGAGTTGCTGACAGATGAGCAATTACAGCAACTTTCGGCTGAAAAGGAAGAATTACAAGTCCGCTTGTCCGTTTCGAAGAAGAAAGAGGAGGCGTTGTCCGGCAAGTTGAAATGGCTGGAAGAAGAAGGACGCTTGAATACAGGATGCATACAGGCGGAAGAATCACTTTCCGGCATCAGAAAAGAAATAGAAGTCGCCCGTCCGCGTTATGAACTGTTGGCCCGTATAGAGCAGGCTCAGGATATCCGCGATGTGTATATGGAACAGCGTAACGCCCGGAAGCAGATAGATGCCGGTCGTTCCCGGTTAGGCGAAATAGAGGTTGCCATCCGGCAGAATGCGGCTTTACAGACTTCCGCGAACGTGCAGTGGGAAGCCGCTCAGAAAGAACTGGCGGAATTTAAGACCTATTTGTCGCAGCAAGAACCGCAATTGGATAAAGCCAGAGCATTGGATGTGCAGTTGGTGGAAAATAGAAAGCAATTAGCGGAAAGTCAGAAAGAAGCGGCTTTGGCATTGCAGGCTAAAGATAATCTGCGTCAATCCGTTTGTAAGACAGAGAAGGATATAAGTTTGTTGATGGAGAAGCAAACCGCCTTGCAAACCTGGTTTGAACGATATACCGCTTATTCCCAATTGATTCCTGCCGTTGAACTGATTACCAGCTTGCTTACCAATCTGGAAATGGCAAGGGCGCAAAGCGTATCAAACCGTCAACTGCTGGATAAAGTAAAGAAAGCGAGTGAAGCGGAGGAACAGCGGTTGAAATCGGTACAACAGGAAGCCGAGCGTCTGAACCGACTGTTGCCGGCAGAGGTGCTGTTGCTTCGTGAGCAGTTGGAGGAAGGAAAGCCATGCCCGGTCTGCGGGAGTTTCCATCATCCGATGAGGGAACAGACCAATGTCCAATCCTTGCAGGAAGAGGAACTGAACCGTGCGAAAGAACAGGTTGCTAAAGAAACGGAACAACTGAAAAACACGCTGAATGCCCGCCAACTGGAGATGGCCCGTCTTTCCGCATTGATTGAAAATTATGTGGCGCAAGTTGATGATACGCTGAAAAAAGTAGAAACATACGTATCCATTATTCCCAATTGGAAAGATTTGTTGGAGCAGGGCACATTGAAACATTATGTCCAGCAATTCGGCAGGCAATGGAATGCCCGTTTGCAAGAGCAGACCGAAATAAAAGAGGCTCTTACCTCAAAATCAGCCCAAAGAGATAGTTTGAAAAAAGAAGAAGCCAATGCCATTGGTTTGTACGAAGAAAAGAAACAAAAAGAAGAAAGACAGCAGGCAGAATTGAACGAACGTGCTCGTCTGCGGTCTTCCCTGCTGAATGGTGAATCCACCGAAACAGTGGTTGCAACCCATGCAAGACGGCAAAAGGAACTGGAACAACAACTGGAAAAAGCCATGAACTTGCATCATTCTTTAACTGTGCAGGCGGAATCTTACAAAGGGCAGACCGCACAGATGGAAAAGGAATTAGTCCGTCTGACTGCTGTCTTGCAACAAGACGAACTGAAAATAAACGAGTGGCTCACGCTTCAAAAGGAAACGTATGCCGAGTTGGAACAATTGCTTTCCAAAGACAAAAGCTGGATACTGGCTGAGAAACAAGCGTTGGGCACACTGAAAGAGAAGGAAACCACTCTTCAGGCGATCCTTGCGGAGCGAAGGCAGAAAAGGGAGGAGCATCAGCAAGCTCCTCTGAAACCGGATACCACGGAAAACAAGGAGTCGCTGATTGAAACATTGACTGCCTGCACTGCTGCCAAAGAAATGGAAACCGGACGTTTGGCCCAAATAGAGGTGACGATACAGAACCATATAAAAGGTAAGGAGCGCATAGCCGGCATCGAGAAAGAGTTGGAGGAAAAAAACTCTATCTACGAGAATTGGGCGAAACTGAACGAACTGTTCGGTTCCCAGACTGGCGCCAAGTTTAAGGAAATAGCCCAAGGTTATACGCTTGATGTCCTTTTGCTTTATGCCAACAGGCATTTGCAAGACCTTGCCCCCCGTTACGAACTGCAACGCATCCCTGATACGCTGGCCTTGCAGATTGTGGATCTTGATATGATGGGTGAGGTGCGTAGTGTCCATTCCCTTTCGGGCGGGGAATCTTTCTTGGTATCTCTCGCTTTGGCATTGGGCTTGTCTTCCTTGTCCTCCAACCGGATGAATGTGGAGTCGTTGTTTATTGACGAAGGTTTCGGATCGCTGGATATGGACACTCTGCGCATTGCGATGGATGCTTTGGAGCGGTTGCAGATGCAAGGGCGTAAGATAGGGGTGATTTCCCATGTGGCGGAGATGATGGAACGTATCCCTGCGCAGGTGCAGGTGGTGAAGACCGGAAGCGGAAGGAGCAAGGTGCAGGTGATGGGACCAATATAAGGATTGTACTCCATTACAGATGACAATAAAATAAAAAAGTGACGGACTATGAAAAAAACATTAATTGGATTATTGGGCTCGACAGTTATATGTGTACTGTTTCTTGCAGGTTGTATTGATGAACATTACGGGGAGGATAGCAATACCATTGTTACCAATCTGACCGGTTATGCATGGGAGAGAACATTTCAGATACGTACTGAGGATGGCAGGGATGCGGAAGTCTGTGAACATTATGAGTTCGGGCTGAATGGTAAGGCTTCCTGTAAATCACGGACGACATGTGATGGCGAGGAAGTGGAAGAGCGTGTACATTATTTCCGATATGATTTTATCACTCCCAATAACAGATATCTTCTTCTGGATTACTGCTACTGGCAGATTGACAGGATCAGTTCTTCAGTATTGAGCATATATGAAACCTTTGAGAATCCTGTGGTTGTGATGGGGCAGACCAGGGAATATAAGAGTTTCTCGGCTGTCCCGTTGGGGGATGACTGATGCGCTATGTCTGATGTGTTTTTAGGAACAGAGGCGTTACAGGCATAAGTGAGGGAAAAATATGATTTTTGTTTCCATATTGAATACTGTTTTTACTTATTGCTTATGAGAATCGGACCGGTGTTTTTGATGGGATTTTGTATTAATGTTATAACTGTACGATTACACCGGAAATTCCACACAAAGACAAGGACGTTTTTAAAAAAGAACAGGAGCTTTTTCAAAAACAACAGGATGTTTTTGATGCTTTTCTACTCGTATTGCATAACATGGCAAAATATCTTGTTTTTCTTTCAGAAGTTTCAGCTTCTCCGCAAACGTCCTGTTCATCGGCTTTTCGGCTGAAGGATATACACGATAAAATCCTTCAGCCGAAAAAGATCTTTCAGCGTGACAGGGTAAGCGATGTCGTATTGGTTGGTTTTCTATCGGTATTCGGATTTACCTTTATACATTTATTGACTACGGCTGAAAGAAAGAACTACGCGGTTGAAGGATCTCGGTGCATCAATCTGTCAGCCGGAATGCCGATGAACAGGACGTTTGCGGAGAGGCTGAAACTTCTGAAGGATTTTTGGGGGCATTCTTCAAGAGAGGGGTGTTTCTCTTCAAAAGATGGATACGCATATCAAAAAGAAGGTGGAAAGACTTTGAAAACTTGTCGCAAGATGTCGCAATTCTTGTAGCAAGTTTTTCGGAATCTTGTAGCAGGATTTGCAGATTCTTGGTATAGGAATATCTTGTTTGATTTTATAGCTGTCCGGTAAAAATGCCGAAGTTCCCCCAAAAAGGTCTAGCTTTGGGATAAACAGATTCGGTTTTAATGGTAAACAAATATGATTGTATCATTCCACAAACATGTAACTTGTTTGCGATATATATTCCGATAATTTTGGTATATTTTGTAGAATGTGTCTGTGCAAATTAGACGTAGCATTTACCGTCTGTGAAAAGTGGGATACTTATTATTGAACCTGAATCCGAATCCCAGCATCAGATAGTTGGGATCATGGAAATCCTGTAAATTATATCCGATATGAAGGAATGAGTTGCGCGTAACTTCTATCTTCAGTGCCAATATCTGGTAGAAAGATTTTAAATCTCCGCCTGCATGAATCACATTTGTACCCAATCCTATTCCTACTGTGAAGTAAGGCATCACGTACTCGGCACGTCCCGAAACTCCCAGTGCCAGTTGTTTGCCGGCAGACGGCTTGAGGAGCTCATCGCCGTATCCGTCCGGGCTATACACATTCGCACTGCCGTCATAAACCCCGTCTAATGAAATACCCGCACGGAATTTATACCCGAAATTATACATTGGCGCGAAATTAAATCCCAGTACCGGATAAGTTTCAGGAGAAGCAACCATTTGCCCCTCTCCAATCGTTACTCCTTTTCTGCGCCATGAACCGAACAATACCAGGTCATAACTGATATGACGGGGAAATTTAGGTACGGGTGATTGATACAAGGGCTTTGCAAAACATTCTTCTTTTCTATTGATATTGTAAACCAATCCTACCTTTAGTCCGATGGAATTGAGTCCCGCATTCGGGAATTTGGTATTACCGTTAGAGAAATGCGTTACTGCCACACCTGTTGTGAAATCAAATTTGGGAGAAAGCATCCAGTTGAAATAGAAGTTTGTATTCAGATAGGCGTTTACTTTCGAACCTATCACTTTATTATATGGATTCAAATCGCTGTGGTATGGTTTCCAGCCAAATGAAGCGCCGAAATTCCATTCATAGTTTAATGACAATCGTTGGTTGAAACGGGCGATACGCGCTCCTTGAAATAAATAGACAGTAAGCGGGTTGCCCAATTGCGGCTTCTCATACATATTGTAGTAGCCCACGCCAATACCTTGGTAGGCCCCTCTGTAAATACGGTCATTATAGGTGTTCGGATGAAACTGGAATGAGTACTTCAAGTGAAGCGACAGGGAATTCTCTATGGGTTTCCAATTCAGATTTTCTCCTCTGAAAAAGGAACTGGTGGGGAAAATATATCCGGGACGTGCCTCAATGCCGATGCGGTGGATAAAATGACGTTTCAATGACAGGGAATCTACATAAAGCCGGTCGGGGATGTTGGTTTTGTCTGAAATGGAAACCGCTGTTGTGTCTATAGGGTTTCCCTCTGTATATTGATTGATTGTGTCTTTAGCAAAGGTCATGTTACTTAAGAACAGTAATGCATCCAGAAGTATCACGAGTTTCCATTTTTGTATTGTGCCTTTCATATGCCGTGTAATGTTTTTGTGCGTTTTACCGATCTATCGTATGGTCTGATTTTTTTATTTGTGGCACAAATATAATCATAGTATTTGAAAAAAGAAATTTGTTAGATATAAAAAGGTTTTGTATAACCTTGATAACCACTATTTAAACTATTTTGAGGATGGATTGTAATGTCATCCTCTACCATCGGCTCCCCACATCATTTTATTGCGGAGTGTGTTGAAAAAGATATGGCTGTTTCGTTTTACTACATTTATTTTATAGTCGGCTTTGCGGATAGTGAGCCGGCTTCCTTCACGGCAAGTTTCGCTACGTCCGTCGATGGCAATCAGGAAATTGTGGCTGCGGCTCTCTATATCCAATGTGATTTCCCAGTCGTCGTTGATGACAATGGGGCGTACATTCAGGCTATGCGGTGCTACCGGAGTGATGGCGATGGTGTTGCTGTGTGGCACGATGACAGGTCCCCCGATGCTCAGCGAATAGGCTGTAGAACCGGTAGGAGTGGCGATGACCAGTCCGTCCGCCTGGTAGGTGGTGAGATAGGCTCCATTGATGGCTGTGTGGATGGAAATCATGGAAGAACTGTCACGCTTCAGTACCGCTATCTCATTCAGACCGAAAGGGTAACCTTTCAGTTCCTGTTCTTTGCAGGATACTTGCAATACGCTGCGGTCTTCTATCCGGTAGTTTCCATTGTAGATGTCATTGAATGTGTCTTCCATCTCTTCAGGAGAAACATCAGCCAGAAAACCTAATCGTCCGGTGTTGATACCTAGTATGGGAATGTTGCGTGACCCCACACGGCTGGCGGCTTTCAGGAAAGTGCCGTCGCCTCCGATACTTAGTATCATGTCGGCTTCAAAATTATTTCCATCGAAAACACCGGCGTGACGGATGCTTATCTTGAGGTCGTCCGTCAGAAACTCGTAGAACTCCCGGCAGATGTGAACTTCAGCGTTATGTTGTGATAGAATGGATAGCAAACGTTCCACATGAGCCGATTTCTTGGCTTGATAAGTGTTTCCGAAAAGGGCGAATTTCATTGGGCGTATATTCATTAGTTAATTTTATAAATCTTTTGTTTGTCAAAATGGACCAGGTTTTAATAAAACCTGCTAACTTTGCACATCAGAACTGCAAAGATAATAATATATTGCCAAGATGACAAAGTTAAGTGTAAATATAAACAAGGTAGCCACCTTGCGTAATGCCCGGGGAGGCAACAATCCGGACGTGGTGAAAGTAGCCTTGGACTGTGAGGCGTTTGGTGCGGAAGGTATCACTGTACATCCCCGTCCCGATGAACGGCATATCCGCCGCAGCGATGTGTACGAACTTCGTCCGCTGCTTACCACAGAGTTTAACATTGAAGGGTATCCCTCACCGGAGTTCGTTGATCTGGTGCTGAAAGTGAAACCTCATCAAGTAACGTTGGTGCCCGATGCGCCCGATCAGATTACGTCTAATGCCGGATGGGATACCAAGACCAATCTTTCTTTCCTTACCGAACTGATGGATACGTTCGGCCAGGCAGGTATCCGCACCTCTATCTTTGTCGGTACGGACAAGGAGATGATAGAATATGCCGCCAAGGCGGGGGCCGACCGGGTGGAACTTTATACGGAACCATACGCTACGATGTACCCTCGGAATCCCGAAGCGGCCATTGCTCCTTTTATAGAAGCGGCGAAGGTGACACGTAGCCTGGGAATGGGGCTGAATGCAGGTCATGACCTTAGTCTGGTGAATCTGAAATATATGCATACGCATATTCCTTGGCTGGACGAGGTGTCTATCGGTCATGCATTGATAAGCGATGCGCTTTATATGGGATTAAAACAAACTATTGAAGAATATAAAAATTGTCTTCGTTCATGATGAATATCACTTTACTGGCTGCACAGGCGGCTTTGGCGGATACCCTTGCCGGGGGTAATCCCGTATTGACTCCCGTTTCAGAGGAGGCTCGGATGAATCTTTGGGATATGGCGATGAAAGGTGGATGGATCATGCTTGTGCTGGCATTGTTGTCTGTCGTCTGTTTTTATATTTTCTTTGAACGCATGGCGGTTATCCGCAAGGCGGGGAAGGATGATCCTTTGTTTATGGAACGTATTCGTGATTATATCCGCACGGGTGAGATAAAGTCGGCTATAAACTATTGCCGCATCACCAATACTCCTTCTGCCCGTATGATTGAGAAAGGTATTACCCGTATGGGACGTCCTGTTGCCGATGTGCAGGCTGCTATCGAAAATTCCGGCAATATAGAAGCTGTCTCTTATACACATCTGACGCTGCCGACGATCTTACGCGTGTAGATCTC
>ENA-OYDC01000307-OYDC01000307.1-human-gut-metagenome-genome-assembly--contig:-NODE-307-length-14151-cov-5.717579_pt1 | contig 14151 bp, 9 predicted proteins | sample MGYA00243685_ERZ652898 | MGnify/ENA primary metagenome ERZ652898 (study PRJEB26926, sample SAMN06164546) | human gut metagenome | biome: ENVO:00009003; feature: ENVO:2100002; material: ENVO:00002003...
GGCAGCGTCAGATGTGTATAAGAGACAGTGATACTTGTATTCAATAAAATAGACGCTTACACCTATGTGGCGAAAGCGGACGACGACCTTACCCCCAGAACCAAAGAAAACTTAACACTCGAAGAACTGATGAAGACGTGGATGGCGAAGTTGGAAGACAATTGCCTTTTCATCTCTGCCCGCGAACGTATCAATGTAGAGGAACTGAAGAGTGTGGTTTACCGGCGTGTAAAAGAACTGCATGTGCAGAAGTACCCCTATAACGACTTTCTTTATCAGACCTACGATGAAGAGGAAGTTTAATTCAATGAAGAATTGATTCTTCATTTTTAATTTGAATATTATGACTTACAGAAACTTGACCGAAGACGAAGTTCTTCGGTTGAAGAGCCAGTCGTGTCTGGCAGATGATTGGGGGAAAGTAACCGTTGCAGAAGAGTTTTCAACGGAATTCGTACATCATACCCGTTTTTCGGGTGAGGTGCGTTTGGGGGTATTCCATTCTGAATTTACTTTGCCGGGTGGAATAAAGAAACATTCCGGTTTGCGGCATGTAACGCTTCACAATGTAACGGTGGGTGATAATTGCTGCATCGAGAATATCCAAAACTACATTGCCAATTATGAAATAGGGCATGATACTTTTATCGAGAATGTAGACATTATTCTTGTAGACGGATTGTCCAGGTTCGGTAACAGTGTGGAAGTGTCTGTCTTGAACGAGACCGGCGGGCGCGAAGTGCTTATCAGTGACAAACTTTCTGCCCATCAGGCCTATATCATGGCGCTGTACCGTCACCGTCCGGAACTGATTGCGCGGATGAAGGAAATTACCGATTTCTATTCCAATAAGCATGCTTCCGCTACCGGTTCTATCGGTAGCCATGTAATGATACTCAATACCGGCTCTATCAAGAATGTCCGCATTGGCGACTATTGCCACATTTGTGGTACGTGTCGTCTGTACAACGGAAGTGTCAACAGTAACGAGAACGCGCCTGTACATATCGGGCACGGCGTTATTTGCGATAATTTTATCATATCGTCCGGTTCGCATGTGGATGATGGAGCCATGCTTACCCGTTGCTTTGTAGGGCAGGCTTGCAAACTGGGACATAACTACTCTGCCTCAGACTCTTTGTTTTTCAGTAACTGCCAGGGAGAAAACGGTGAAGCGTGTGCTATTTTTGCCGGACCTTATACGGTGACACATCACAAATCCACCTTGCTTATAGCCGGTATGTTTTCCTTTATGAATGCCGGTTCCGGTTCCAATCAAAGTAATCACATGTATAAGCTCGGTCCTATCCATCAGGGTACGTTGGAGCGCGGAGCCAAAACCACTTCCGATTCCTATATCCTGTGGCCCGCAAGGGTGGGGGCGTTCTCTCTGGTTATGGGACGTCACGTCAACCATTCCGATACTTCCAACCTGCCGTTCTCTTATCTGATAGAACAGAACAATACGACATATCTTGTGCCCGGCGTCAATCTGCGCAGTGTGGGTACTATCCGTGATGCGCAAAAATGGCCCCGGCGCGACCAGCGTACCGATACCAACAAACTGGACTTCATTAACTACAATCTGTTGAGTCCCTATACCGTACAGAAGATGTTCAAGGGACGGGAGACTTTAAAGAATCTGCGTTATGCCTCCGGCGAACTTTCCGATATTTATTCTTTTCACAGTGCCAAGATACGCAACTCGGCTTTGGTGAAAGGTATCCGCTTTTATGAGATAGCCATTCACAAGTTTCTTGGCAATTCGGTTATCAAACGTTTGGAAGGTATCGGTTTTCATAGCAATGAAGAGATTCGTGCCCGGTTGAAGCCCGATACATCTATCGGTAGCGGCGAATGGGTGGATATTTCCGGACTGATAGCTCCCAAAAGTGAGATTGATGCCTTGATAGACGGCATAGAGTCGGGTGCGATTAACCGTTTGAAGCATATCAATGCCGAGTTTGAGCGGATGCACCGGAATTATTATACCTACGAGTGGACATGGGCTTATGAGAAGTTGGAAGAATTCTATGGCATTGCTCCGGAAAATATGACTGCAGAGGATATAATTCATATTGTCGAGAAATGGAAAGAAGCTGTTGTTGGTCTGGACCGCATGGTTTATGAGGATGCCAAAAAGGAATTTTCTCTGGCTTCCATGACCGGTTTTGGTGCGGATGGTTCACGTCTTGAAAAAGAACTTGATTTCGAGCAGGTACGTGGTGACTTTGAAAACAATCCGTTCGTAACGGCCGTTCTCAAACACATTGACGTGAAGGCCGCATTGGGCGATGAGCTGATAGGACGTATGCAAAAAGTACAATGAAGATGAGGCGGAGGGATGGCAAATCCATTCGTTTTATATGATTAAAATAGAGAAAGCGGGGTTGAAGTATTAGGTTTCAATCTCGTTTTTTCTTTCTAATTAAAGAAATATTTCAAGATTACTTCTTACCTTTGCTGTTACGAAATCACTTTTAAACTAAATGAACAAGTAATTATGGCAACAACACCTCCGTTCAAGTATCAGCCCATGTTCGAAAAGGGTAAGGATACGACTGAGTATTATCTGCTTACCAAAGACTATGTGTCTGTAAGCGAGTTTGAAGGAAAACCTGTCCTGAAGATTGAAAAAGAAGGCTTGACTGCAATGGCCAATGCCGCTTTCCGTGACGTTTCGTTCATGTTGCGTCGTTCGCACAACGAGCAGGTTGCTAAAATTTTGAGTGACTCTGAGGCAAGTGACAATGATAAGTATGTGGCACTGACTTTCCTGCGTAATGCTGAAGTTGCCTCGAAAGGCGTGCTGCCTTTCTGCCAGGATACGGGTACTGCCATTATCCACGGTGAAAAAGGACAGCAGGTATGGACGGGCTATTGTGATGAAGAAGCTCTCTCACTGGGTGTGTACAAGACCTATACCGAAGAGAACCTGCGCTATTCTCAAAATGCTCCTCTTACGATGTACGATGAGGTAAATACGAAGTGTAACCTTCCGGCACAGATTGATATCGAGGCTACCGAGGGCATGGAGTACGAGTTCCTTTGTGTGACCAAAGGCGGCGGTTCTGCCAACAAGACTTATCTCTATCAAGAAACGAAAGCTATTCTGAATCCCGGTACACTTGTGCCTTTCCTTATTGAGAAAATCAAAACGTTGGGTACGGCTGCATGTCCGCCTTATCATATCGCATTCGTTATCGGCGGTACATCTGCCGAGAAAAACCTGCTGACTGTGAAACTGGCTTCCACTCATTTCTACGACAACCTGCCGACTACGGGTAACGAATTCGGCCGTGCATTCCGTGATGTAGAACTGGAGAAAGAAGTGCTGAAAGAAGCTCACAGAATTGGTCTTGGTGCACAGTTCGGAGGTAAGTATCTGGCTCATGATATACGTATTATCCGTCTGCCGCGTCACGGTGCTTCCTGTCCGGTAGGCTTGGGCGTTTCCTGCTCTGCCGACCGTAACATCAAGTGTAAAATCAACAAGGACGGTATCTGGATTGAAAAGCTCGACAGCAATCCGGGTGAACTGATTCCTGCCGAACTCCGTAAAGCCGGTGAGGGTGATGTGGTGAAGATTGATTTGAACCAACCGATGGAAAATATCCTGAAAGAGCTGACTAAGTATCCGGTTTCCACCCGCCTGTCTCTGAACGGCACTATCATCGTAGGCCGTGACATTGCTCATGCCAAGCTGAAAGAACGTTTGGACCGCGGTGAGGATTTGCCGCAGTATATCAAAGACCATCCTATCTACTATGCCGGTCCTGCCAAAACTCCGCAGGGAATGGCTTGCGGTTCGATGGGCCCGACAACTGCCGGACGTATGGACCCGTACGTAGACCTCTTCCAGAGTCACGGCGGAAGCATGATTATGCTTGCCAAAGGTAACCGCAGCCAGCAGGTTACGGATGCCTGCAAGAAGTACGGCGGTTTCTATCTCGGCTCTATCGGCGGTCCTGCCGCTATCTTGGCGCAAAACAATATTAAGAGCATCGAATGTGTGGAATATCCCGAACTCGGTATGGAAGCTATCTGGAAGATTGAAGTGGAAGATTTCCCGGCATTTATCCTGGTGGATGACAAGGGTAATGACTTCTTCAAACAATTGAAACCGTGGAATTGCAGTAAATAACGGATAATCCCGAATATGATATAAAAGCCGCTCAGGAAACTCTCCTCGAGCGGCTTTTTGTATGATGACCGGTGGAATATAAGGCAGGTAATGGAATTTCCTTTTTAATGTTGCCGTTAATCTTTTATCTGTTTTTTCCACTGTTCGTACTTTTTCAGCACTTTCAATCCGGCATTGTTATACCAGCTATAGCCGTTGCGGCGCTCATACCCTATCTCGGAAATATCGTACTTCTTCACTCCGTCGCGGTCGCAGAAGAAAGGGCGGTTGTCTTCAAGGGTATAGAAACGTGCCCAAAATACGGGGCAAGGATAGTCATCCTGCGGGCAAGGAACCATCCGGTAGTCTTTCTTGCCTTCACTGTTGGTAAAGTCCTTACGCATGATGCCCGTAATCATGTTTGCCTTGAACCAACTGACGGCTGCTTCTACAGAAGCGATAATCCGGGGTGAGGGGGCGGGGATGGACATCAGCAGCAGGACGATATTGTCCGATTCGGCGCCGCTGAGCGAGGGAAGTTCGTAGGCGCGTGCTTTGGCAGGGGCAAGGGTGTGTTCATCGTGCTGGGCGCACCACACAGTCAGTTTGCCGTTTTGTTTTACCTGAGTGTTGAGAATGCACTCCACACCTTTGTCGAATGCGATACGGGCGCGTTGGCAAAGGGTATCCGGTACATAGGTGTACGGGGCTTTCTTGTTGTACACATCACGCAACAGGTTCATGACGTTCACCATTGCATTGTCGTTGTAGGTGATGTGGGTATAATAACCTTTGGGGCGCGGCCAGAACTGAGGCCAGCCGCCGTTGGGGTATTGCGCTTTCAGTAGGTAGCGTATGCCTTCTAAGGCAGCGTCTTTGTATTTCTCTATGCCGGTGGCAAGGTAGATGCGGGAAAGGTAGCGTATCTCTGTGCTTGTGGCATTGTTGTCGATGGTGCTTTGGTTGACGTTATCTTTGTCGGCAAGGGCTTTCTGGTACTCATCGGCTGTCAGTTCGGCGGGCATATAGATGTTTTTGGGCCAGCCACCGGTTGTTTGCTGGTAGAGCAGTACGTTGTCGGCAATACGGACAGCTTCGGGAGTCGTGAAGAAGGCATCGTCCAATTTAGGGGCCAGCTTTACCCAATCCTTATAAGGATGTTTCTCTTTGTAGTCGGTTGTTTTCTGTGCATTGGCGCCTGTAAACAAGGCAAGCAATGCACAGAAAAAGATTGTTCGTTTCATATTGGTATTGTTTTTGGTTTCTCTTTACGAACAAAAGTAGGGAAAAGTTTGAAGAGAAGATGGCAATATTTGTTTTTAAGGGAGTAAAAATTGTGATTTATACGGTATGTCTATTCCAAATACTGTTCTACTCTTCCGCTGATTTGCAGCAGGGATATTTCGCACAATTTGGTGTCGTACTCTGCCGATAGGATACGCTCCTCGGCATCCAGCAGGCTCTTTTGCGCTTCGCGCATCTCGATACCGGAGAGGTTGCCGAGCATATAGCGTTCCATGGCAATCTCATGGTTCTCTTTGGCTGCAACGAGGTTCTGTCGTTCCAGCTTCAGCATCTGGAGATTGTTCTGGTAGGCTTGCCATAGGTTGCTCAAGTCGGCGCGCAGGGCTTGTTCCAGTTGCTCGCGTTCCAAACGGGCGTTTTGTACGGCAATGCGTGCATTGCGGAGTTCGCGGCGGCGGTTACCGTCAAAGAGATTGAAACCTACGGTGACGCCGAAGTTCAGCCCGAGGTTGCTGCGGCGGCTGTTGGCGGAAATATCATATTTGTTGAGGGTATAGCCGTAGCCGCCATTCATCTTTACGTACGGGTAGTCGCGGGAACTGGCTTTTTTATAGTCCAGCCGTGCCAGCGTATTGTTCTGTTCGGCTTTCAGTAAGGCGGCGTTGGCTTGCAAGGTGGCATTCCAGAGTTCATCGAAATTCAGTTTGGCGCTGACATTGATGAGGCTGTCTTCAACGATGAAAGGGCGGTCTACGTCTTCACTTGCCATCAGCTCGTTCAGTTGGATACGCGAGGTATGCAGTAATTCCTGTTGTTTCATGTATTGCGCACTGTCGGCATTGAAGTCTACTTTGGCCTGCTGGTAGTCCAGGCGGGAGAAGTTACCGATGTGATACCGTTCCTCTACGATGCGCAGGCGCTCTTTGGAGAGCGATACAGCGTAGCGGAAGTTTTTCAGACGGATGGTGTGCTGCACGTAGTTGTAGTACTCGGCGGCGATGTTGGCAATGAGGTCTTCTATGGCGATACGGGTGTTGGTTTCGCCCTGGCGTTCCAGTTCTTTCAGCTTTTGGTAGTTGGCGGTGATGTTGAAGCCGTCGAAGATTGTCCAGCTCAGGTTGATGCCGGCATCGACGGTCTGGTCGAACACGCCGTTTTCTTTGGTGGTTTCACCGGTGGTGCGCAGCTTGGTTTCGGTATTGTCCAAAGTACCTTTATAGCCGGCAGACAAGTCGAGCGTGGGCAGGTAGCCGGCATTGGCAAGGGTGGCATTGTTCTTGCTTACTTGCTGTTCGTTACGGGTGATACGCAGGGAATAGTTGTTCAGCAGTCCCTGTTCCAGACAGGATTTCAGGGTATAGACAGGTGCTGGCTGTGCCTGGACGGCAAGCGCGGTGCACAGAATGATCAGGAAAGATAAAAGCGTACGTTTCATTCGTTCTTCAGTTTACTTCGGTTGGTAGATACATAACTATAAATAGCGGGGACGATGTACATCGTAAGCAATGTAGACACAAGCATACCGCCTACTACGGCCGTACCCATGGCGATGCGTTGGTTACACCCTTCGCCCGTGGCGAATGCCAGCGGTATCAGTCCCAGTACGGTAGAAGCGCTCGTCATCAGGATAGGGCGCAGACGTTGCAGGGCGGCATCCTTGATGGCTTGCATCTTGTCCTCGCCGGTTTCCTGCTTCTGGTTGGCGAACTCTACAATCAGGATACCGTTCTTTGCCACCAGCCCAATCAGCATGATGATACCGATTTGGCTGAATATATTCATCGTGATGCCGCCGAAATACATGAATACCAGTGCGCCCGCAATGGCAAGGGGCACGGTCAGCATGATAATCAGCGGGTCCTTGAAACTTTCGAATTGGGCGGCAAGAATCAGGTAGATAAGCAGGATGGCCAGGATGAAAGCGAACATCAGACTGGAAGAACTTTCGCGGTACTCTTTTGAGTCACCGGTGAGGGCGGTGCGGAAAGTATCGTCCAATGTTTCTTTGGCAATCTTGTCCATTTCGTCCAGACCTTGCCCGATGGTCTTGCCGTCGGCAAGTCCGGCGGAAATAGTAGCGGACACGAAACGGTTATAGCGATACAACTTGGGCGGGGCAATGCCGTTTGTCAGCTCTATCAGGTTGTCGAGCTGTACCATGTCTCCCTTGTCGCTACGGATGTAGATACCTTTCAGGTCGGCAGGCTTGTTGCGTTGCTGACGGTTGATTTCTCCCAATATCTCGTATTGCTTTCCATTCATATAGAAGTAGCCCATACGCTGGCCGCTCAGACCGTATTGCAGTGTCTGGGCGATGTTGCGGGTGCTGACCCCCATGATGCTTGCCTTGTCGCGGTTGATGTTGATGCGGGCTTCCGGCTTGCTGAACTTCAGGTCTACGTCCGCCATCTGGAATACCGGATTCTCATATACCTTTGCCATGAACTTGGGCAGCACTTCCTGCAATTTCTCAATGTTGGTGGCTTGCAACACATACTGTACGGGCATACCGCCGCGCCGTCCGCCGAAGGATGAGGACTGTTGTACAAAAGAGCGTGCCATGGTCTTTTTCTGTACAGCTTTCGACAGCTTTTCCGCCACTTCCATTTGCGTGTAGTCACGGTCCTGCATGTCTTTCAGGGTGATGCGTACGTTACCGCTACCGCTGGATACGCGGGCGGTTACCGCTTCGGCATCGGGGACGATGGAGTCGACAAGCTGATTGATATCTTCCGTGTAGTCGCGGATGTATTCGTAGGTAACACCTTCGGCTCCGCGCGTGTTGATGCTGATTTGCGAACGGTCTTCCAGCGGCGCCATTTCCGCAGGGATATGGTTCCAAAGAAAGCCGATAATGAGAATGGTTGCCGCAGTGAAAGGAAGTGCAATCCAGCGTTTGCGCAGGAAGGCTGCCAAAGAACGGCTGTAAAGGTTATTCAGTCCTTCAAAGAACGGTTCGGTCTTACGGTAGAACCAGCTTTGCTTCTCTCTCTTTATCAGCAGCTTGGTAGCCAGCATCGGCGTAAAGGTCAGTGCGGCAAAAGAGGAGATGATGACCGAACCGGATACTACGATACTGAACTCACGGAACAGACGTCCCGTCATACCGTCCATAAATACGATGGGAAAGAATACCGCTACCAGCGTAATGGTGGTAGAGATTACGGCAAAGAAGATTTCTTTGGCTCCCTCGATACCGGCCTCTTTCGGGGGCATTCCTTTTTCGATGCGGACGTAGATGTTCTCCGTCATTACAATGGCATCATCAACCACAAGTCCCACGGCAAGTACAATGGCAAGCATGGAGAGTACGTTGATGGAGAATCCTGCCAGGTACATAACGAAGAATGCTCCGATTAATGATACGGGAATTACGATACACGGAACCAGGGTGACGCGCCAGTCGCGAAGGAACAGGAAGATGATGATGATGACAAGGACGAAGGCCTCGTATACGGTCTGCTTTACTTCATCGATGGAGGCACGGATGAATTTGGTGTTGTCGAAGCCGTAGGAGTAATGTACGTCTTCCGGCAGGTCTTTCTTCATGTACTCCATTCGCTCGTACACGGCATCGGCTATTTGGATGTGGTTGGCGCCCGGTTGCGGAATTACTACGATGCCTACCATAGGCACGCCATTCATCTTCATATAGCTTTTGATGTCCGCCGGACCGAGTTCGGCGCGGCCTATGTCGCTGAACCGGACAATACGGTTGCCGTCCTCTTTCAGGATGAGATTATTGAATTCCTCTGCCGTATGCATCAACCCGAGTGTGCGGATAGTCAGTTCGATGGTGTTTCCCTCGATGCTGCCCGAGGGGAGTTCCACATTCTCATTGTCTACCGCATTCTTTACGTCGATGGGGGTAATACCGTAACCGGACATCTTGATAGGGTCGAGCCACAAGCGCATGGAATAACGTTTCTCTCCCCAAATGCTTACACTGCTCACATCGGAGATTGTTTGCAGTTGCTCTTTTACGGTGAGGTCGGCTATTTCGCTGAGTTCCAGCAGCGAGCGTTTGTCGCTTTGCAAAGCAACCATGAGGATAGGCATGGCGTCTGCATCGGCTTTGGATACGGTTGGCGGGTCGCAGTCGCGTGGCAGGTAACGCTGGGCGCGCGACACTTTGTCACGTACATCGTTGGCGGCTGTCTCCAGGTCTACGGAAAGTTCGAATTCTACCGTAATACGTGACGAGCCCTGTTGGCTGACACTGGAGAGTGAACGAATGCCGGGGATACCGTTGATATTCTGCTCCAGCGGTTCTGTAATCTGGTTCTCAATAACGTCGGCGTTTGCTCCGGGGTAGGAGCAGGATACGGAAATGATGGGATTGTCCACCGACGGATACTCGCGGACACCGAGATAGTTGTACCCGATGAAACCGAAGAGTAGGATAATCAGTGTCAATACCGTAGAGAGTACCGGTCGCCGTATGCTTAATTCGGATATATTCATGATATGAAGCGTAAAGTATGAAGTATTAAGGTATAAAGTGCAAAGTCTGGAATATAAAGTATAATGTACGGATTATGAGTTACATATGCCGGCATAGACTTGCCATAGCTCATACTTTATACCTTATACTTTATAAAATTTCGTACTCAGTTAATGTTGTCCAATGTCACGGGCAGTCCTGTGCGGAGCTGCAAGGTTCCCGAAGTAATGATTGTATCGCCTATGTTCAGGCCTTGCAATACTTGCACTTCGGCTTCCGTCCGAATGCCGGTAGTAATCTCTACCGGTTGTGCTTTTCCTGATTTATAAAGGAAAATCTTATCCTTGCCCATTTCCGGAACGATGGCCTCGGAGGGTACGGCAAGTGCGTTTTGTATTTCGTCCTTATTCAGCTTGATACTGGCATAACGGCCCGGCAGTACGGCGCTGTTGGCATTGGGATAGAGCGCACGGATAGTCAGTGTATGGGTCGTGGGGTCTATCTTTGATTCGCGTGCATAGACGGTGGCATGGAAAGTGTTTAGCTTGCCTTCGAGCGTGAAGTCCAGTCCCGCACCTGTCTTTACGTCATTGGCATAGCGTTCGGGTACTGCAAACTCTACTTTCAGCGGAGAAAGTTTGGTGAGCTTGGCTACAATGGTGGAGGGAGACGCGTATGTCCCGACACTGACCTGCCGCAGACCGATCACTCCGTCAAAGGGAGCGCGAAGTTCGGTTTGTGCAATGTTGGACTCTATCAGGTCGATGTCGGCATTCAGGGTTGCCAGTTCGGTTTTTACCTGTTCGTATGCTTCCTTACTGACGGCATCTCTTTCCAGCAACGCATTTTGACGGAACACGCGGTCTTCCGCCAGTTTCAACTGTGATACCAGTCTTTGTAATTGTGCCTGAAGAGGGCGGTCGTTTACTTTGGCGAGCAATTGCCCTTTCTTCACGAAGCTGCCTTCTTCAAAGTTTATTTCGATAATCTTGCCGGATGTCTCGAATGAAAGGTCTACTTCCTCATCAGGCAGCAGGCTGCCGCTGATTTGTATTTCGTCTTTCAACAGTTGCGGTTTGATTATTCGGGCATTTACGTTCAGCACCTTTTTGCCGCCACGTTTACCGGTCATTACCTTGTCGGCAGCTGCCAATTCTTCGTTTGTCTTGGGAAGCTGGGAATAAATGCCTCCGCCTATCAGTCCGGCACCAATGAATATGATGATGCCCCATTTCACTTTTTTATTCATGTTGTAGTATTAGTAGTATATTTAGCCATAGATTTTGACGGAAAATATACCCGAAGGTTTAAAACGGGAAAAGTTAATAAAAGTGATAGGGTAATAGAACGGTAAGGCAAACCTGCCACTTTATTATTCTCTTAGTATGCTGCCCTGTATTTGCCTTCTTCCTTATCTTCCAGCATGTTCAGGTAAGAGGCGTAGCGGGATTCGCTGATGTAATGTTGCTCTACCGCTTCGCGCACGGCGCAGCCCGGTTCGTGGCGGTGGGTACAGTTGTTATAGCGGCAGTCGGCGGAAGCCTTGAATATTTCCGGAAAGTAATGCCCTATTTCTTCTTCCTCCATGTCGAATGTTCCAAAGCCTTTGATGCCCGGTGTGTCGATAATGTAGCCGTCACCCGGCACGGGAAACATCTCGGAAAAAGTAGTGGTGTGCATGCCTTTGTTGTGATAGGCGGAGATTGCGCCGGTTTTGATATCCAGTTCCGGAAGGATGGCATTGATAAGGGTGGATTTACCTACTCCGGAATGTCCGGAGAAGAGCGTTATTTTCCCTTTGAGTTTTTCTTTTATAGTGTCGACTCCCTCACCGGTTTTGGCGGATATCTTGAAACAAGGGTAACCGATGGTAGTATAAAGATTGATAAGTCCGTTCAGGTAGCGAAGCTCGTCTTCGTTGTAAGCGTCTGCTTTATTGAAGATGATATTAACGGGTACACGGTATGCCTCGGCCGATGCCAGAAAACGGTCGATGAATGTAGTGGAGGTTTCCGGATAATTCACCGTTACCACCAGCATACACTGGTCGAGGTTGGCAGCAAGGATGTGAGACTGTTTGGACAGGTTGGACGAACGCCGGATAATATAGTTCTTCCGGTCTTCAATTTCGTTGATGAACGCTGTTCCTTCCTGATTCAATATGATTTGCACATGGTCGCCTACTGCCACCGGATTGGTGCTACGGATACCTTTCAGGCGGAAGTTGCCTTTAATTTTGCATTCAACGTATGTCCCCTCGTCGGTCTTTACCAGATACCAACTTCCTGTATTTTTAATTACCAGTCCCCTCAAAATAGTTGAAAGTTGAGAGTTGGGAGTTGAAAGTTGAAAGTAAGGAGTTGTTGGAGAACGGTCGGTGCCGCACGGTAACTCTCGGCTTTCAATTTTCAACTCTCAACTATATTTATACTGTCATAATCTCTTTATCCTTTGCTGCCAGCATATCGTCAATCTGCTTGATATACTTGTCGTGAATCTTTTGCAGCTTCTCTTCACCGCCTTTTTGGGCGTCTTCCGCCAATCCTTCTTTCACTGATTTCTTAAAGGCGTCGATGGCATCGCGGCGTGCGTTGCGTACACTCACTTTGGCGGTTTCGCTTTCGTTCTTACACTGTTTGGCAAGTTGTTTACGGCGCTCTTCCGTCAACGGGGGAATGCCGATGCGGATAATTTCGCCGTTGTTTTCGGGCATGATGCCGAGGTCGGAGTCGATGATTGCCTTTTCAATGATGCGGAACATGCTCTTGTCCCACGGCTTGATGGCGATACTGCGGGCATCCGGAGTGGTTACGGCTGCTACGTTGTTGATGGGAACCATGCTTCCGTAAGAATCGACACGGATTCCGTCCAGCAAACGAACATCGGCTTTTCCGGCACGGATGTGGGCCAATGATTCTTCCAGATACATTACGGCCATATCCATTTTCTCTTGTGCTTCGTCTAAGATGTCTTTTACGTCTTTCATATTTCTATTGTTTGAAGTAGCTTTTAGTTTGAAACTTTGCAAATATAATTGTTTCACGACAGATTACACAGATTTACACAGATTATTTTATCCGATAATCTGTGTAAATCTAAATCCGTATCCATTAATGTAAACCGGCGGATGTACGCCGAGGAATGTCAGTTATGTACCAGCGTCCCTATTTCTTCGCCTTGCATTACTTTCTTCAGGTTGCCTACGGTGTCCATGTCGAAGACGATGATGGGCAGGTTGTTTTCCTTGCACATGCAGGTAGCCGTAAGGTCCATGACTTTCAGGCCGCGTTTCAGCACTTCGTCGTAAGTGATGTCGTGGAATTTCGTTGCCGTAGGGTCTTTCTCCGGGTCGGCGGTGTAGATGCCGTCAACGCGGGTGCCTTTCAGCATGACGTCCGCTTCTATTTCGATGCCGCGGAGGCTGGAGCCGGTATCGGTCGTGAAGAACGGGTTGCCCGTTCCGGCAGACATGATAACCACTTCACCTGCTTCCATACACTCGATGGCTTTCCATTTATTGTAGAATTCGCCGATAGGCTCCATGCGGACGGCGGTTAGTACACGTGCCTTTACGCCTGCCGCTACCAGTGCCGAGCTCAGTGCAAGGCTGTTGATAACGGTTGCCAGCATACCCATCTGGTCGCCTTTGACGCGGTCGAAACCTTTGTTGGCACCGCTCAGTCCGCGGAAGATGTTGCCGCCGCCGATGACGATGCCTACCTGGACTCCCGTTCGGACGACGGCTTTGATTTGCTCCGCATAGCTGTGGAGCACGTCGGTCGAAAGACCGTATTTCTGAATCCCTTGCAGGGATTCGCCGCTGAGTTTCAGGAGTATTCTGTCGTATTTCATAAGCGGAGCGGAATTTGATAATGCGAAGATAGGAAAAATTTCGAAAAAATGTCGTTTTTTAATGCTATCTTTGCCTATCCATGATGCATTCGGAATATAAATGGCTCGATCGGATTGATTCGCCCGATGACTTGAAGAAGTTGTCGGGCTCTGACTTGCGTCAGTATTGCGACGAACTGCGTCAGTACATCATCGAGCAATGTTCGTCCAATCCGGGACACCTGGCTTCGAGCCTGGGGGCGGTGGAGCTTGCCGTCGCTCTGCACTACGTATTCAATACTCCTGACGATAAAATCGTGTGGGACGTGGGGCATCAGACCTATGCCCATAAAATCATTACCGGGCGCCGCGAGGCGTTTCGGACCAATCGTAAGCTGGGCGGTATCAGCGGCTTCCCGCGTATGTCCGAGAGTCCTTACGACGCTTTCGGCGGCGGACATGCCTCCGTGTCGATTTCGGCGGCGTTCGGTATGGCCAAAGCTGCGGA
>ENA-OYDC01000333-OYDC01000333.1-human-gut-metagenome-genome-assembly--contig:-NODE-333-length-13544-cov-8.694714_pt1 | contig 13544 bp, 9 predicted proteins | sample MGYA00243685_ERZ652898 | MGnify/ENA primary metagenome ERZ652898 (study PRJEB26926, sample SAMN06164546) | human gut metagenome | biome: ENVO:00009003; feature: ENVO:2100002; material: ENVO:00002003...
CTTAAATACTTAAACTAAAAACTGAAACTATTCTTTGAACTTATTTGTTATATTCTGCAGTAACATCCTTCACTTTATAGTTCTTACCTTCTTTGGATGTTTCGATTTCGAAGTAAGCCGTACTGGTGAGACCTGTTATATCTACAGTCTGCGGCTTATCTTTGCCATTATTGAATATGACATTCACCAACTCGGTTGCATTATCAATGCTGACTTCCTTGTAGTACCATGTCTTACCACCGATGGTCTTTGTTTCTGTCATCTTTTCACCAGGCCACTCAACAGATGCTGCTTTCTTCCATGTATAGCAGTATAATGGGCTCCATTTCACAGCTTCGGCATTCACATAAACCATAAATTTATATGCCTTGAACTTCTCAATCGTATATTGATGAGTGGCGATATTTCTAACTTCACCATTCACAAGCAATCCAACCTTCAAGGTACAAGTACCATTGATGCTGATTTCCTTACCACTTTCTACTGTTGTGCTCTTCGAAGTAGGATTTGAACCATCCAAGGTATAAACCAATTTGGCTCCCTCTGTCTGGCTGACTGCAGTAAGTGTGGTCTTGAAACCTTCCTCGTATGAGCCAGAAGGCATGCTTGTCCAAGAGGTCTCTGCATCATTAGAGAGGAAATAGGCATAGTGATAACCGGAAAGAATCTTCGTATAGCCTGTTTCTCCTACATATCCTGCTGCATCATTACCTACAGCCACAAGAAGTTTGTGCTTAGTACCGGTAACCTCGTTCACATAAAGAGTTTTCTTGCTCTGCTTGTTGGCATAATTGCTCATATTAGTGATGCCTGCATATTTGCGGGCTGCAATCATCTCCTTTATCTCAGACTTATAAGCATTCCAGTGTGGCTGGAAGATACATGGTGTGCCTGGCATGGCGAGCATATAGGCATTGGCTGCTATGGTATCTTTGCGCAGAGGGTCGTTCTGTTCTGATTCAGAGCGTTTCTGTGTATCATGATTTTCTACAAAAGTAACCGCATAACGACGATAATTGGCATCGTGCATAAGATTGTCGTTACTGTTGAGCTTTGACCAGTCTGAAGATGTTGTCACCTTTCCGTTAGCCGCTCCGTTTACGGCATCGCGTACGTTATAACGGAACTGGAAGTCGAAGGCTGCGCTCTTCTTGTTAGTTCTGTTTATCCAACTTTCTATTTTGTCGTTACCATCCCAGTATTCACCTACAGAGTATTCTACACCTGTGGCATCATTATAGTCGGCAACATGGCTACCATCGAAGCCTTTCACCATATCATAGCGGAAACCGGTGTAACCCAAATCATCCTTCAGATATTTCAGATATGCTTTGATTACCTTCTGCACATTTTCGCTCTTGTGGTCGATGTCACGGCAACCTCCGAAGTCTGTACCTTCATCATTGTTCTGGCTGAGGCTTACACCATTTTTGGCTGCTTGTGTAGCAGTCTCTCCACCATCATCATTCTTGCAGATGTCTGTAGATTGCATCTGGTAGGTCACTCCCTTGTATGTTTCAGCAGGGAATGTATACCAGCCCTCCGTATTGCGGTGGTTGATGACTACATCAGCAATAGCACCTATACCAGCGGCTTTAAACTTAGTAATCAGACTTCTGAGCTCAGCCTCAGATCCGAAAGAAGAGTTCTGATTAAAATAGTAATATGGCATATAACCCATCACCTGAGTGGACTCCATACATTTTCCGCTTTGTGGAAGCCAAACAAGGTCGATATAACCTTTCAGCTCATCAGCCTGCTTCTCTAAGACCTTCCATTGTGATTCATTATAAGAATCCCAAGAGAATCCTTGCAGCATAACGCCGCTATAATCGCTAGCCCAGCCTTGCGAATTGAGACTTGGTTCAGGCTCAGGTTCTGGACTTGGGGTAGGCGCTGGCGTTGGCTCAGGTTCTGGAAGATCAGGGTCATTGCTGCTAGAGCATGCTCCAAGTGTGAGTGCCATTGTGGCAAGGAGTGTAAAATATATCTTCTTCATAATTATCATTGTATTTTGTGATTATTATTTTATGTTTAATTGCAAGTTGTATTGTTATACGTTGGCAAAGTTACGATTTATTTCATTAGCTTGTTCAAAAATTGATGCAAATCAAGCGAATAAATTGTGCAAACGTTTGCATTCCGGTGCGCTTTTCTTCTATATATAATTTAAGGTATATGTAGCTTTAGGAGATAATTATGATTAAAAAACTAGAAAACATTTGGCGGTCTCGTTTTTTATTGCGTAATTTACGTTGCGTAAAAAGCGCAATGAACGTTTGTATAATGAATGATAACAAGATATGGCAAGATTGAACAATCCTTTTTTGGGCGATAGCTCGTGAGCATTTGGTATCTTCGCCGTTGAGTCAGCAGTTTGTCAGCACCCACCATCTTCCAGCTACGAGCAGCGTGAAAACGGCATTAAAGGCATTGGTAGATAAGCAGTTGGTAAGCAAGACTCCGACTGGCTATCTGGTTAGTGACCGCTTCTTTGCGAAATGGCTGGTGAGAGGAGGAATCATAGCCAACTGAGGAAATGAAAATTACGTCCCGATGCTTGGCTATGGTGAGATGGATGATAACAATGCCGCAACTTATACGATGCAAGGAATCAATTATAACGATGCAAGGAAGCCTTTCTTGCGATTGCGTGACATTTGTCATGCGTTTATACGACACTTGTCGTACGACCGGATGACAAATGTCGTATAATCACATGACATATATCAAAGTATAAATAAACCTAATATTTTACACCAAAAGATACAAGTTATCACATTATTATATATATATGCATCATCTTTCATAGAAGACAAAGAATGCGAATTCAACAAGCAAGTGCAAAAATCCATCCCATTGTCTGTTAAAGAATATGATCATAAAAATCTTGAAAACGTGCAGAAGGCTTAATACGATTTTCATAGATTTGCATAACGTAAAGGCATACCAAAAAGGCGGCTCCCGATATGTTCGAGAGCCGCCTGGTAATCTCTTCTTATTCCTTCATTTTCAGAATTTCCTCCAGTGGAAGCTCTGTGGCTGTTGATACTTGCGCTTCAGAAAGACCCATGGACAAAAGGCGGTAAGCTGTGGCTATCTTTTCTTTCGCCATTCCTTTTTCCATTCCTTTTGCCATACCTATTTCCTTTCCTCTCTTCTCATCAAACTTTCTGGTAGCATATATATCACTCATATTCTTGATGTCCTCGTCATACAGCTCGAGTTCCTCTCGGGAGAGCTTGCGGAGGTCGCCTATTTCTGCCAACTTGCGGAAGACTGGATACTTCTCGCTGAATGGCATCTGTTCAAACATGTTCATATTCTTCACTATATAAATCCAACAATCAAATATATCCATACACTCTGCCTCCGTGTGCTTGTCGAACAGTGGCACGTGCCGTGTATTTCAATTTGCCGAGTGCAGCTTTTCTTCTGCAAAGATACGACTTTTCCTCGTAACTTCCAAGGTTTTAGGGAAAAATACTTGAAAAGGGGGAGGAGAAAAAGAAAATAGGCGGCTCCCGGATAGGAGGAGAGCCGCCTATTGAAAACAATTATTTCTTGAGATGTTTCAAAAAGTCATCAATACCTACTATTTCCACTTTTGGGAAAGGAATGTTTTCTAACTCTTTGAAATGTTTATCTTCTGTTACAATAAAAATTGCATTACTAGCAATGGCACAATCAACAAACTTGTTGTCATCTTCGCTAGCTTTTATCAAACTTCTCTTTTAGCATGATACTTTTTCCTTATGATAAGGATTTCTTTCATGGAGTGTGCGGAAGCTTTCTACTTTTTCTTCATTGAGTGTTCCGTTTGCCCAAAGTTTGTCAAGTTCTCCTTTTAGTTGTGAACCCAAGTAATCAGTTATTGCTTTACGCAATCCTTCTATCTCTTCTTTTGAGTCCATAACGGACACAAGGTCAAGAAGTTCAAGCTGAGCCTCGTTAAGTACAGTACGTTTTGTTATCATATTATTTCCTCCATAATTTTTTTCTTTTAACTTTTGCAAAGATACGCTGAATAATTGAAACCGCCAAAGTTTTTTTGTGTTTTTTATAGGATATGAAGGAAATAATAGAGAAATCATGATGATAAAAAGAAAATAGGCGGCTCCCGGATTGGAGGAGAGCCGCCTATTGAATATTGTTGTTTCGATGATGAAACGAAGGATTATTTATTCTTTGATTTCCCAATGGCCTCCAAATGTAGAAGAACCAACACGCTCTATTCTTTTTTGAGCCTTTAGCTTTTCTATATGTTTTTGTATTGCACTTGCCTTGATAGCTAGTTTGTCCACGAGCTCTTGTCTTGTTATATACGGATTGTCTTTTATTAATTTAAAAACCTTTTCAATTGTTTTTGGTGATCCAGTTTGACCACCAGTTTGACCACCAGTTTGACCACCAGTTTGACCACCAGTTTCCTTAGGAATAGGTAATCGTAGTTCTACCTCTTGTAACTCGTATTTATCTATTAATTCAGGCTCACCCCAACCTGCCTTTTGCCAAGCAGAGATAATTTTTGGAAATCCAGAACCTATATTCTCACCATATCCTATCATACGGAGCATATTCTGTATTCTTGGGTTGCGTGCTTTTGAAACCCCACCTTCATAGATGTTTTCTATCGGAAGTTTCAAATTTCCTGGATTCCGTAAGCATAGGCAGTCATCATGCTTTTCTATCCTTAAGATACCACTATCCAAGAATAGGTCAGAGTGAATAATCGAGTTGGTAAATCCTTCTCTTACAGCTTTCATTTGTGGTGTGTCATCTACACGCTGATAACCTACCATATGAAAAGGGTGAGGTAAGTCGAATGTCAACTTAGGCATAACAATTCTAAAGAATTGATACAAGTTGTTCTCCCAACGCCCATCGTAAGTTAGTCTGTCTCTATACCTTTCCTCACCTTCTAGATGGCTCATGTCGAGATAGTCCATACGAAAATTTCCAAATCGCTCCCTTATGGCTAACCCAGTTCCAAACATCATTAGCCCTGCTACCGTCAGTCCTTCTTTTCCTGTTTGTCTATTCTTAGTATATCCACCTAAAAGTCGCAAAAATTCTTTATCGTCCTTATCGTTCCAATCATGGTCGGCATTTAGTATTTTGAATTGATTACGGTAACCATGGAGCGTATTTGCATCAATGTCATCCAGAGTAAAACCATCTAGTAATCCTCCGTCATTGCCATCTTCGTTAGCATCACGTATCATGGCTCTTACTTCCATTTCTGTGCAATGGTAATCACCTTCATGATTGCGCTTGAAGGAACCTTTGTAAGGATTTTCATTTAAGAAGACAGGCTTCATTCGCCAATCTGCTTGTGGCACGTGGATACATACTATAGATTTCCTGTCTATTGTAGTTACCTCTATATCTGAGTCTAGCAAAATGTTTCTATTTACTTTGTTGCTATTGATGGTGTTCCATAAATCAAAGATAATCTTAGGGATATTGTCAACTCCGATGATAGTAAAACGTTTGTCAACATCCGTTTCTTTTCTATTTTCGTCAATACCTAATAATATATAGCCACCAATAGTGTTGGCAAAAGCGGAGTATGACTCCCAAACAGATTTTGGGAGCTCCGTCTTTGCTTTTTTGCATTCCAAGGTAAGTCGTTCGCCTTGGGCAAGCATTTGCTTAATTCCTGTTTCTGTCATGCCTTGTCTTTGTTAGTTGGTGGCAAAGATACGACTTTTCCTCGTAACTTCCAAGGCTTTAGGGAAAAAATACTTGAAAAGGATGGTGAGAAAGAAAAAAAATAGGCGACTCCCGTAATTGAGAGCCGCCTATAATGTATTATTAAAATAAATGTTTATTCTGCAACAGCAATGATAGCATACTCGAGAGTAATATCATTGAAGAAGATGCGGTATTTGCCAGCAGCAATCTTAATATCCTTACTGCCTCCGCTTGTAATCAACTTACCAGTTGAAGAGAATTCCTGACCATCTGCAAAGCCCCAGTTGGCTGCATCGTCCCACTTATGGTTAGCACGGATCTTGAAGCTACCTTCAGGGAAGGTTTTTTCAATAAACCAATTGTGAGGAGTAACCTCTGTCATGTCAACATCATTGTTCCAATCGCCACCAACACCGATAAGACCAACTTTCTCGTATGCTGTAGGATTCTGGTTCTCAAGCTTAGTCCATGAGTAAGTCATGGTAGAGAAATCGGCCTTAAATGTGTAGAAAGCACCTGGCTCTGGACAAATGATGGCACCAGCATTATTGGCAGATTTTAAGCTACCTGTTGGGGTATTGGCATCAGCCATTGTTGCACTACCATAGGCACTGTTCCAATCTGCCCAATCGCTACCCAACCAAATCTTCAGGTTGGCATCGTCCTTCCACTGAGTAGTATAGCTCTGAACCATAGGAGTCTCAGCATACATGAGACAGGTCTTGTTTTCAAGTTTATCTGACCATCCCTGTAATTTACCAACAAGGTAGTATTCTGGAGCAATCTGCTTGATGGTATAAGTGTAGTCCATCATGTTGATTGTCATCTGATACATACCTGCCTTGGCAATCTTACCAGCGCCAGCCTTTTTACCCTCAGAGTTGGTAGTAAGAAGTTTACCGCTCATAGCGTTATCTCCATCTTGTTCAATACCAACAACACCCTTAGGAGCATTTTCTACAGCCCAAATGTTACCAGCATCTACATTTCCCTGTGGAATAATCTTCCAGCATTGGTCGTCCTTAGTTGTTGTAAACATAAGGGTGAATACAGGATCCGCATAAACGTCTGCATCAGAGTGAGCAAATTTCAATTTGGTATCCAAACCCCAATCGGTCAAGTCACCAACGAGGTAATAAGCTGCATCGATGAATGGAGCCTCTGGAACTGCTTTTACCTGGAATGTTTCAGATGTAGCCATCTTTGCGGCTATTGAACCATTGCTTTGCCATGCGTCAAGTGTTGCATCGATATCGCGCTCTATTGGGCGCTTGCCATACTTACCTGTGATGTAATTTACCAAGTCAGCTTTTGCCATGTTACCATCAGCATCAATGTCGAATGACTGACCATCGAAATTAATCTTGAAACTAGGCGTGTAAGTATCTTTGGTAGAAGTAGGAGCAACAATGCTCGCTACTTTTACCTTATCTCCTGTAACATCTGCCAAGTTGATGACACCTTCTGGAGTAACGCTACCGTTTCCAAATGATACAGCTTCCTCCTCAGGATTTGTTTGTGGGTTAGCCCAGTCTGTGTAGTCCTCGGTACAAGATACCATAGACATCAGCAGGGTCATTCCCAATAATATTTTCTTAATCATAATTGTCTATACTTTAAGTGATTTACAATTTAACGATGCTGAATGCACCTGTGATGTCGTTGAATGAGATGACGTACTTGCCTTCTGCCAAGCCGAGGTTCTTGCCACCAGCCTCACACTTACCGAACATGTTGATATCGCCGTCTGCTTTGCCATAACCCCAGCTTGTATCCCAAGATCCTGCAATCTTGAACTTGAACTGTGCAGTCTCGCCAGCAGGAACTTCCATTACATAATACCAAGCGTGGTTCTCAACGCCTTCCGTGTTGTAAGGAAGCATTGGAGTATCTGCCCACTCGTTGAATGAGCCAGCAATCTGGATAGTACCATAGGTCTTGTTAACTTCATCCTCATATTTCACCATTGTAGCAGTATTGTTTGCTGTGTTGATGGTAATGGTGTAGTAACCAGCTTCAGGAGCTACGATATGACCACCGTCGCTACCAGTATCACCACGATAGACGATTGTACCAGCTTTTCCACCATCAGCATTCATACTGTAATCCCAGCTGAAGCTTGCAGGCAGAATCTTGAATCCAGCGTCGGCACACTCAGCCTTGTCGTTGTAAGCACCAGTAAGGAAGTAGTTGGTGTATTCAATCTCACCTGTACCAGTCTTCTTATCATAAGAGAAGTTAGGCTTTAAGAACATAGGAAGATTATCTGTACCAGTAATCTTATCACCAGCCCACTTGCCACCGAACATGTTACCTACAAGGTACCACATGATAGGAGTAGCATCCTTCAACTCAACATAATAAGGTTTTACCTTAAGTTGTACAGAGTTAGATGCGATAGGGTTCAGACGATTTGTGCCCTCAAGGATGAAAGCATTCACACGTACATACGCATCCTGCTCTGCAGGAACATTGGCTTCTGTTAATTTCAGAATCTTTACCAAAGCCTTGTCTATTTCTTCAGCAGAGGCTGAAGTTTTGCATTCCAATGTAGTGTGGCTAAGAGCTGCATAATCGGCAACTTTCTCGCCACTTTCATCTGCTGCAGCCTCATCTGTAGAAACCGTGAAAGAGTTGGTTGGAGATACCTGTACCTCGTATGTTACATTGATTGGGGCATTGTCGGCAGTGTACTTAGGCTGTGACCATGTAAGACCAAGTCCTGTAGAATGCTCCAAGTCAATAGTAGAATTTACATATTCTGGAGTATTCAACTTAAACTCCGTAGGCTGAATCAGCGTTGGGTTTGAGTCGTTGTCATCCGAACATGATGCGAATAAGCTGATGATGCCGACAAGCATAGCACCAATTATATATTTATTCTTCATATTGCGTTTACTTTTTATGAATCTATTATACTTTAGTTTTGAACCTCGTTATATCCGTCAATCTGTGTCAGGTTCTGGTTGGCAAGAATCTCAGAAGATGGGAGAGGATATACATTAAACTTCTTGTCGAAGGTTGTACCCTTCTCGTTACCACCCTTAAGTTCCCAATTGTATGTAGCCTGACTGCCACCAAACTGGTTGTAACGGATCAGGTCAGTACGACGGAAACCTTCGCAGTACAACTCACGGGCACGCTCATCAAGCACGTCTTCAAGAGAATATGTTGAACGTGGTTCTGCGTGGGCACGCTTGCGAAGAGCATCAATCCATCCCTTAGCCTTAGCAGAATTTGCGCCGTTAAGATGCATTTCTGCTTCAGCAGCGTTGAGGTAAGCCTCTGCTACACGGAAGAGGAAGAAGTCTGTATCTACACAGAAGGTATCGTGTGTAGTTCCATGGTTGGAGTAAACGTTATTCCATTTTACAATGGTGAGTCCCTGTTTGAAGGCGTCATTCTTGCCCAGGGCTAATTTATGGTCTACACCCCAAATCATGGCACGGTCATCAATACCCATATCGCGAATCTGTTTAGCAGTCTTACCTTCGAAATCCGAAGGGTTATTGACAAATTTGGTTAAGAATGAAGGACGAACACGCATACCTGACCAGTTGGTAGCAGATGTACCTAATGTTTCACCTGTAACAGTTCTGGACTTTTCATCTATACTTGCTGCAACGAAGAAGAGTGAACCTCCCCATCCTTGAGTCTTGTCACCATCTTGCATCAATGGAAGAAGAGCCTCGCAACTGGCACCATTCGAACCATTGTCGCCCATAAAGAGCAGGTCGTATGGCTTGTAGCCGTTAGCCTTGGCCTCTGTAGACATTTTGCTTTCATCGAAGAGGGCATATGGTGAGTTGATAACCTTCTCGGCATATTCAAGCGCCTCTTCCCAGTAAGGATTGTTCTGACCATCGTTGTTGAGGTATGTACCTGCATTGAGATACAGACGGCTCAAGAGCAACCAGCATGTACCTTTGTCTACGCGACCATAGTCAGCATCGGTGTCAGTCTCTGGGTTTGCCTCCAATAAGTCGGGCTCGGCAGCGAGCAATTCGTCCTTAACCCAGTTGAAGAGGAACTCACGACCCAACTGAAGAAGCTCAGCACGAGTGTAACTCTTGCTTGCATCATAATTAGCATTGTAGGTGTGAGCCTGGCGTGGAGTCTCTGCCGAAATCTTATCTGTGAATGAAGGGTCGCCCCAGAAGTCAAGCATCAATAAATAGTGGTAAGCACGGATAACACGTACCTCTGCATACTTGGTCTTATCTTCTTTTGCAGCCTCGAGTCCTAAGAAATGATTCTCGTATGAGATATTAGACATCATACGATAGTACAAATACTTCAGAGTTTCATTATCAGCTTTGAACTGGTTGTAGCTGATCTCAGTGAGACCACCATCTGACCACCAACAGATTGATTCGTCAGTAGGTAACTCATTGAAGTTGTATATGTTACGTAGCAATGTGGATTTGCCGTTGTCTTGAATATTGAAATCGGCATTACCATCATTACCTTCCATAATAAGTCCAGCATAGCACTTGCTATACAAGCCTGTTATGTTTGGATTTGCGTCACCATTTGGATCAATGTTTCCCTTGTCCAAATCATCCATGCAAGAGCACAAACTTGCTGAAAGCAGAAGAGCTGCAGCAGGGACGAATGTTTTGAATTTATTGAGTTTCATATTGAAATCTATTTTAAATTGTTAGAAGTTGAGGTTCAAACCGAGCAGGAATGTGCGGCAGCGTGGATATACGTTGCTGTCCTTACCTGATGTCTGTTCCGGCTCGAGACCTTTGTACTTTGTGATAGTAAATACATTAGAGCATGATGCGTAGATACGACCTGAGATACCCTTGTAGTTACCCATCTTCAATACATTGTCAAAATTATAACCCAAAGTAATGTTGTCACACTTCAAGAAGCTTGCATTCTGTACAAAGTAATCGGTACGAGGATAGTTGTAGGAAGTCCAACCTAAGGCTGCTATTTCCTTTGTACAATTCTCATAATATCCCTTTGGATTACAGAGAACAGAAGTGTTAGCCTTGCTTTCTGCGTATCCGTTGTAGAGATAGTTTCCAAAACTTGCACGGAAGTTACTTCCAAGATCCCAGTTCTTGTATGAAACCTTGAAGCTGAAACCGCCTGTCCAAGGAGCTACGATATTCTTGTAGAAGTATCTATCGTTCTCGTCAATAGAACCATCACCATTGCGGTCTACGTAGCAACCCATGATAGGGCGTCCGTTCTCATCGTATACCTGCTGGTAAACCAAGAATGAGTTGGCTGGCTTACCTACCTTATGATAGGTGATTGGCTGGGCTTGACCTACCGTCATTCCTGCTTCAATCATATCGCGACCGCCTGCAAGCTCAGTAATCTCGTTCTTGTTGTAGGCTGCGTTCACGCTCAATTCAACAAACCAGTCTTTGGTCTGGATAGGACGACCTGTTACAGCAACTTCAAAACCCTTATTCTCCAAGGTACCAGCATTCTTCAACAGTTTGTTGTCGAAGTTCTGGCCTGCTGGGATGGTTGTTTCACTCAGAAGGTCAATAGTCTTGCGGTAATATGCATCAAAGTTGAGAACCAGTCTCTGGTCGAACATACCGTAATCGAGACCGACGTTCCAAGTAGTGGTTGTCTCCCAAGTCAGGTCATCATTGTATGCCAATGGACGATAGAGCAATCCAGTGTTGTCGCCGCCACCGATAGGATAGAGGAAGTGATTACTTGTACTCTTCTTGTATGTAGCGGTATAATACTCTTTACCAGTATCCTGCTGACCAGTCTTACCCCAACCCAAACGAAGTTTCAAGTCGCTGATTGCGTCAACATCTTTCAAGAAACTTTCTTCTTTAACACGCCATGCGAAGGCTGCAGCAGGGAAGAAACCCCAACGGTGTCCGTCTGCAAATCGGCTAGAACCATCATAACGTGCGGTAAATGTAAGGAGGTAACGATCCAACAAAGAATAGTTGGCACGACCATACCAGCTCACGAGATAGGTCTGACCTCTCCATCTGCTAGTATCGTAAGCCTTTTCTGTACCAGCAAGAGCTTCACCCTTGTCATTCTTTCCTTCGTAGGTAGATGGATACATGGTTCTGCTCCATTGGTCTCCCCAATATTTCATGTGGCTATACTCGTAACCAGCTGTGATATCAAAGTGGTTAGCCTTGTTGAAGTCCTTGGTATATTGAGCATAGGCTGTTGCTACAACGTTATACTTCTTTTCTGTATTTTCACTTTCTCCACCATAGTAGTATGCGTAGGTAGACTGTGGATTCTTGTGATCATACTCACCACCGGTGGTATATTCACCTGCTAAGTTGACATGCAGATGAAGGTCTTCGAAACCGTGAATCTTATAGTCTGCCTCTATGTTACCCAAGAGAACGTGTGCACTCTTGTTAAAGCCGTAGTTCTCTACCTTTTCAACAGGGTTGGCTGGAGCATCGGAATTGCGGTCGTATGGGAAGGTTGGGTCGTATGATTTACTCTCTTGTGCCCACTGCCAATAGCCGCCCCAGTTCTTGAATTTCTCATCACTGCTCTTAACAGGACGAGTAGGGTCCATTGTGATAGCTGCACCAACGGCATCCTGTCCACCAGGAACTGTCTTTGAGTAAGAATATTTACCATTGATGTTCAGGTTGAGGTGCTTGTTGAGCAAAGAAGGACTGAGGTTGAAACCAGCAGTAACACGCTTGTAGTCAGAACCCTTCAGGATACCTTCCTGGCCAGTGTAACCAACGCTGACACGATAAGGCATTGACCAGGATTTCTTGCTGATGCCACCTGATAAGCTGACATTATGCTCATGGCTGACAGCTGCACGGTAAATCTCATCCTGCCAGTCGGTATCGTATGTGCCGGCAGCATAGTTAGGTGTGCCATCTGCATTGTATTCCTTCCAGCCTAAGCCTTGGTAGGCAGAAGAACCTTCGCCATAATAGTTCTTGATGAAGTCAACGTATTCTGATGCGTTCATCACATCCAGCTTCTTACCAATAGTACTTACTGAGACTGTACCATTGTAAGAAACCTGCGGCTTCTGACCATTGCGACCCTTCTTGGTGGTAATGATGATGACACCATTAGAACCACGGGAACCATAGATGGCTGTAGCAGAAGCATCTTTCAATACAGTGAAGCTCTCGATGTCGTTAGGATTGACAAGAGAAAGAGGGTTGTTAACACCCTTTGTATCATTGTTATCCATAGGCATACCATCGATAACAATCAATGGGTTGTTGCTCGCAGTAAGAGAAGCACCACCACGAATACGGATCTGTGCACCTTCACCAGGAGCACCTGATGCAGAGTTTACGTTTACACCGGCAATTTTACCCTGGATCATATCCTGTGCAGATGTAATGATACCATGGTTCTTCTCATCAGGCTTGATAGCTGTTACAGAACCAGTCAAGTCGTTCTTCTTAGCTACACCATAACCGATGACTACGACTTCGTTCAAAGCCTTAGAGTCATCTGCCAAGGTAATGCTCATGTTATTAGCTGCTTTCACTGTCTGCGGAGTCATTCCAAGATAGGTGAAAGTAAGATTGGTACCTGGCGCTGCGTCTACTGAGAAGTTACCATCCATATCGGTAATGCCCACTGCCTTACCGTTAACTGTAATGGTAGCACCCATGATAGGCTCACCAGAAGCATCCTTCACTTGTCCCTTAATCGCATTACTCTGCGCAAAGGAACTCACCGTCAGAAGCAGACCGCTTGCTAGGGTCAACGCTCTGAGAGGCAATTTAATTTTTACCTGCTTCATCATTTGCTTGATTTTTAAGTTAATGTATTATATTACAATACTGCGTTAAATCTGTCTCTTATACACATCTCCGAGCCCACGAGACGGAGCTACATCTCGT
>ENA-OYDC01000344-OYDC01000344.1-human-gut-metagenome-genome-assembly--contig:-NODE-344-length-13313-cov-3.846206_pt1 | contig 13313 bp, 4 predicted proteins | sample MGYA00243685_ERZ652898 | MGnify/ENA primary metagenome ERZ652898 (study PRJEB26926, sample SAMN06164546) | human gut metagenome | biome: ENVO:00009003; feature: ENVO:2100002; material: ENVO:00002003...
GAGATGTAGCTCCGTCTCGTGGGCTCGGAGATGTGTATAAGAGACAGATATACAATTTAACCATATTATTAAACACAGAAACGCAATTACGTGTCCTCATGGCATGAATAGAGTTGCAGCAAAGCCATCCTATTCAGAGTTTACTTTAATATACAAAAAATATTCACCTTATTACATCTGACCATCGCCGAAATCCTGTATCATAATACTATGTTTTCAAAGGAGGTTATCTATATGAAAAAGAAACATTTTGCTGTTTTAACTTTTGCCCTTTGTTTTTCCCTTCTTTCAACTGCTTGTGGAACATCGAAAAACAGCACTGAATCCACGCAGACACAAAAGGGACTTGTCCTTACAGTCTCCAGCACAGCCGATTTTGTCGATCAAGCCACAACTTTACAAGAGCTAATCGACTCTTCAGACATTGTTGCAAAAGTTAACGTCCAAAAAGTTGATTCCTGTGTTTACAAAGGCACTGATTCTGTTGTTACTTCTATTACCCCAGAAATTTTGGAGATATATAAAGGCACCTATAATGGCGAGACTTTCGATATGTACGGTGGGTATATTAGCTACGCAGAGTATCAAAACGCACCCATTTTTCAAGAGAACGATGACGCTCTGCCTTTCGATACATCAAGTTATTCTGAATCTGAAATCAATAACGCACAACTTTACTGGGACTGGTGCAACGTATATATTCCAAGCGCCGGAGACACACTTCTTTACTTCGGCAAAGTAAGTGACAACAACAACTTTTTCCTTACGAATGCTTATCAAGGACTATTTCATTTAGAAGATGGGAACTGGACAAATCAGGCTTTAATCACTGGTTCACAAACGCAGCAAGAACTGCTCGTCACAGACCTGTTGAACATTTCCGGTTCGTCTGCTGTGGAATCCCCTCAAACCGGAATATCAAAAACAATTGATGCAATTACGTACACCTATCCCGGCAGCGATTACGATACTATGATTTCCATTCCAGAAAGCGCACTCACAGAAGCAATACAAAAAAATATTTCTGATGCAGAATAACAGCAAGAGCGGCAATGCAGCGACATTGTCGCTCTGTTTATTTATCCCCACACCACCGGCAGCGGCGTATCTGCATGGTCACCGATGTGCTTTTCCATCCAGACCATATGATACCACCGCCCGAACTTATAGCCGCACTGGTGGAATTCGCCCACCATCCGGTAGCCCAGCTTTTCATGGAACCGGATGCTGTCCCGTGTCAGATAGGGGTCGGTTTCCCCCATAGGGCAGGCGATGCAGGCGTTCATATTGAGGAAATGCCGCCGCCGCAGTTCCTGTTCCAGGGCATCGTGGAGCAGTCTGCCGATGCCACGGCGTTTCTGGTGCTGTTCCACATAGATGGAAGTCTCCACCGACCAGTCATAGGCAGCACGGTCGTGAAATTTTCCGGCGTAGGCATAGCCCACCGGCACGCCGTCCTGCTCTGCCACCAGATAGGGGTATTTTTTTAAGGTATCCGCAATGCGGCAGGCAAATTCCGTCTCGGTGGGAACGTCGTATTCAAAGGTGATGGCAGTCTGTGCCACATAGGGCGCATAAATAGCAAGCAGTGCCAGGGCATCTGCCGGGACTGCCGGGCGTATCTGTATGGACATGGTGATTCCTCCTTTGGTGATTCTCTGTCTAGGGTACACCTTTTGAGATGGATTGTCAAGACTTTTGGCGCAAAACAGCCCCCAGCGGTGCAAATTCCGCTGAGGGCTGTTTCATTATGTGAAATCGATTATACTTTCAAAGAAATGGGGTTGCCTTAGTTCTTCATCTCGAAGTGTTCGCCCAGGATATCCTTGTTTGCGTCCAGAATCGGCTGGATGCACTCTGCCACGAATTCCTCGGTCTGCTGTTCGCTGCGGCCGGTGAAATTCTCCGGTTTCAGAATCTTGTCCAGGTCTTCCTTGGTAATCATGAACGCCGGGTCTGCCAGGAGCATATCGCACAGGTCGTTGTCCAGACCCTCTTCCTTGACGTGCTTGCCGGCAACCATGGAATAGGTACGGATCTTCTCGTGGAGTTCCTGGCGGTTGCCGCCTTTTTCCACTGCGTCCATCATGATGTTTTCGGTTGCCATAAACGGCAGTTCACGCATGATGCGCTGACGAATCATCTTCGGATAAACCACCAGACCGTCGGTGACGTTCAGCATGATGTTCAGAATCGCATCCACTGCCAGGAATGCCTCCGGAACAGAAACACGCTTGTTTGCGGAGTCATCCAGAGTACGTTCAAACCACTGGGTACCTGCGGTGAATGCCGGGTTCAGACTGTCGATCATCACGTAGCGTGCCAGAGAAGTGATACGCTCACAGCGCATGGGGTTGCGCTTGTATGCCATTGCAGAAGAGCCGATCTGGGTCTTTTCAAACGGCTCTTCCATCTCCTTGAAGCTCTGGAGCAGACGCATATCGTTGGAGAACTTGCTGCAGGACTGTGCAATGCCGCTGAGGGTTGCCAGAATCTGAGAGTCGATCTTTCTGGAATAGGTCTGACCGGAAACCGGAACGACACCGTCAAAGCCCATTTCCTTGGCGATCTTCGTCTCCAGCTCCTTGACCTTATCGGTATCACCCTTGAACAGCTCCATAAAGGATGCCTGTGTGCCGGTAGTACCCTTGGAACCCAGCAGCTTCAGATTTGCAATACGGTATTCCAGTTCGTTGAAGTCCATGAGCAGCTCGTTCATCCACAGGGTAGCACGCTTGCCCACTGTGGTCAGCTGTGCCGGCTGGAGGTGGGTATATGCCAGCGCCGGCATTGCCTTGTATTCCAGGGCAAAACGGGACAGGTTCGCCAGAACGTTAATCATCTTCCGGCGCACGATCTCCAGCGCATCACGCATGATGATGATGTCGGTGTTGTCGCCCACATAGCAGGAGGTTGCACCCAAGTGGATGATGCCGGCAGCCTTCGGGCATACCTGGCCGTAAGCGTACACGTGGGACATGACATCGTGGCGGCGGCGCTTTTCCTCTGCCTCGGCAACGTCATAGTCGATGTTGTCGATGTTTGCCTCCAGTTCGTCCACCTGCTCCTGTGTCACCGGCAGACCCAGCTCCATCTCTGCACGAGCCAGAGCCACCCAGAGACGGCGCCAGGTGGAAAACTTCTTGTCTGCGGAGAAAACGTGCTGCATCTCTTCGCTGGCATAGCGGGTGCAGAACGGACTTTCATAACTTGTGGTATTACGCATATTTTTGTACCTCTTTCTTTTGGAATCCGTTGACGGAATCGTTTCTTGTTCTATTATAGCATATTTCGGCAGGATTGGCAAGAGGGCGAAAAAACCGCCCCGACAGGAATGCCCTGCCGAGACGGTCTTTCACGATGCTGGAGACAACTCACACGGAAAATGTGTGCCTTATCCGGTCGTTACGTTTTACTTTTTTCTGCGCTTTTTGCCTGTCACGAGCGCTGCAGCCAGTGCAGCGCCTGCCGGGATCAGAAGTGCCGGAAGTGCCTCGCCGGTCTTTGGCGTTGAGGAGACTCTTGTGCTGCCGGAGGACGAACCGGAACTGCTGCCGCTGCTGTTGCTGCGGGTAGTGGTCGTCGTCTGGCTGCTGCCGGCAGTGGTGGATGCAGAATCACTGCTGTCCGTGCCGGTGCCGTCGGTTGTCACCAGGGTTGCCGTTGTGGTCGGCGTATGCTCTCCATTTCCGGCGGTGGTGTTTCTCTCGGTCGTGGTCTCTTCGGTTGTAGTTGTGGTTGTCGTTGTTGTAGTCGTTGTGGTGGTAGTTCCTTCGGTTTCAGAAGTGGTCGTCTCTGTGCCGATGTACTCATCCACCATGACGATTGCCTTTGTGTCTGCACTATATGCGGTGCTTACGATCTGCCATGTACCGTCCTCCTGGACGACAGGTGCGCCGTTCTCATCGACGGCAACTGTCAGCAGCAGCAGATCGCCGTTTTCATCCAGCTGGAAGTAGATCGGCTCTGCAATTGCATAGTCTGCCGGAGCGAGGACTTCGGTCAGGCAGTACGGTACGCCTGTTTCGATGTTGGCAAAGACGTGAGACACGCCCTCTTCCGATACCCACTGGTCGATGACATTGCCCGACTGGTCTGTGATCGTCAGCGTTGCGCCGCCGATCTCCTTGCCGCCTGCGTCGCACTTGCGGATGAGATAGCCGTCCGGACGTTCTGTGGTAACGGTGGTGGTTTCTGTTGTTTCTGTGGTCGTTTCTTCGGTTGTGGTCTCTTCGGTAGTCGTATCTTCTGTTTCAGAGGTTGTTGTGATTACTGTGGTTGTGGTCGTTGTTGCTGCGGTCGTAGTAGTACTTGTTTCCGTTCCGGTCTCCGATACGGTGGTCGTCTCGGTCGGTGCTGTGGTATCCGTCTCCGTTTCCGTTGCAGAAACAGTCGTGGTATCGGCGCTGACAGATGTTGTCGTCTCAGAACCGGTTTCCGAAGTGCTTTCCGACGATGTGCTTACCGCAGAGGTAGTTGTTCCGCTGGTGGTGGTATTGGTCGGACCTGCACTGGATTCTGTAGAACCTGTGGTTGATGTGACAGTACCCGACGCACTGCCGGATGTGGTCACTGTTGTGCCGCTGGTCGTGGTGTTGGTGGGTCCGGCGCTGGTTTGTGTTGCACTAGTGGAAGATACTGTTGCACTGCTGGTGACAGTGACAGTGTCGGTATTGGTCTGGGTTGTAGCGGATGTAGAAGATTCGGTGACAACGGTAACAGACGATACAGTTGTACCGGATACGGTTGCCGTAGTATTGCTTGCGGATACGGTCGAGGTTTCCGTTGTCTGCGTGCCGGATGCAGATTCCGAAGAGGAACTGCTGCCGGATGTCACGCTGCTGGAAACCGATGTGGTTTTTGTTGTAACTGTTGTCTCAGACGAACTGCTGGTTTCCGAGCTGGAGGATGTCACCTTTTTCAGTGCATCGAACATGGTGATAAGACCGGTTGTCTCATCGTATTTGTTCGTCTTGCTCTCACCGACTTCTACGTTCTGCACCTTGCCTTTCACCACTTCAAATGTGATCTTGGTGGTCAGTTCGTAGCCGTCCGGTGCGGCGGTCTCTTCCAGGGTGTACTTGCCGTCCGGAATCTGTTTCAGCAGAATTGCCTTGTCGCCGGATGTCCAGGTGATGACCTTGGAGCCAGCTTCATTGCCTTCGATCTTGCCGTTTTCTGCGGTTACATGGGACAGGTCTGCGCTGCCCTCATAGGTCAGTTTCATACCTGCGCCGGGCAGTTCCTGTGCAGCGTCTCCATTCTCGCCCATCTTTACAATGGATACTTCGGACGGTGCGTCCTTCATAATCACTGCGTTGGCAGATTCGCCCTCTTCCAGGCCCTCACGCTTTGTCACGTTTCCGTGTTCGTCCACCGTAAAGGTCATGGTCTCGGTCTTTCTGGTAAAGCCGTCCGGTGGAGTAACCTCTTCCAGGGTGTATGTGCCTGCCGGCAGATTTGCCAGTGTGACACCGCCCTTAGCTGCGTCAGAAGTCCATGTGATGGTGTTGTCCTTAACCTGGATCGCAGCCACGCTGTCATCGCCGTAAGAGGCTTTTACCTTGGAAAGGTCTGCATCCTTCGGTGCGATCAGTTTCAGTTCTGCGCCGTCCAGTTCCTCTGTACCGTTGATGCTCTGCTTGCCGATCGTAACGCCGGGTTTCAGTGCATCGAACATGGTGATAAGACCGGTGGTCTCATCGTACTTGTTTGTCTTGCTCTCACCGACTTCTACGTTCTGTACCTTGCCGTCAACCACTTCAAACATGATCTTGGTGGTCAGTTCATAGCCGTCCGGTGCAATCGTTTCTTCCAGGGTATACTTGCCGTCCGGGAGCTGTTTCAGCAGAATTGCCTTGTCGCCGGATGTCCAGGTGATGACCTTGGAGCCAGTCGCATTGCCTTCGATCTTGCCGTTTTCTGCGGTTACATGAGACAGATCTGCGCCGCCCTCATAGGTCAGTTTCATATCTGCACCGGGCAGTCCCTGTGCAGCATCTCCGTCCTTGCCCACCTTTACGATGGACACTTCGGATGGTGCATCTTCCATGACAACAGTCTTATCATCCTTTTTCGTCAGATTGTTTACGGTTTCGACCTTGCCGTCTGCGCCGACCACAAAGGTCATGGTCTCAGTCTTTTTGGTAAAGCCGTCCGGAGCAGTGATCTCTTCCAGGGTGTATGTGCCTGCCGGAAGATCGGTCAGCTCTACGCTGCCCTTTGTGCCGTCGGATGTCCAGCTGATGGTTTTGCCGTCATTTGCGATGCCGTCCGTAGACTTGTCGCCGTAAGCATAACCCACCTTGGACAGGTCAACGCCGTCCGGTGCAGTCAGTTTCAGTACGGCTCCGGTGAGTTCTTCGCCGCCGCCGTCTGCCTGCTTACTAACAGAAACCGTTTTCTTGATGCTGTCCTTCATGACGATTTCATTATCAGAAACGTCATATTCCTCAGAAACGGCGGAAGTCTGTGTTACCTGACCATTCTTTATGGTAAAGGTGAAGCTTGTGCTTACCTTATTGTAGCCGTCCGGTGCAGCGACTTCTTCCATGATATATTCGCCGTCCGGCAGACCGATGATGTCAGTCTTGTTTTTGCCGTCTGAAACAAAGGTGATGGTATCGGATGTCTGCGTATACTTGCCGTAATCGGCGTTGTCCTCCAGGGAGTCTGCCTTTGTCAGCGAAGTTTCTCCACGCTTGACCTCCAGCACATCTGCGTTCAGACTGCCGTCTGTCCGGGTGATCTTGATGATTGCGCCTGCCAGTTCTGCGGAATCTGCAATGTCCTGCTTGTCCACGCTGATCTGCGAACGGTTGATAGCGGTAACCTTATTTGCCGCAAAAATACAGTTATTGTTTTCAATCGGGCTGCCGTCCGGATGATTGGCAACCACATAGCCGCTTTCATCTACGCTGAATGTCACGCTCAGCGGTGCGTAGCCCTTAACTGCAGTCTCTGTCAGAGTGTATTCACCCTTTGCCAGATTTGCAATGGTTTCCGGTGCTGTCAAGGTCTTGGAAAAACCGCCGGGACCTGTCAGCGTAAACGCACAGTTTGCCATTTCCCTGCCGTCTACATCTACCTTTGCAAATGAAATCTCTACATCGCTCTGGTACGCATCGGTGATGGTCTTATCGCCCGGAATGCCGGCATCCATAACGACTTCATTGCCGCCATCATAGGATACATGGAATATTTTATCTTTGCCAACTTCTATCGTGCCATCATCAGCAACACGGTTTCCGTCCTTGTCCAGCTCAAAGACGTAGTAGATCTTGCTGCTGTCCAGTCCCTCAAAGGTAACGGACTTACTGCCGTTGTCACCGGCAGTAATGTTGATGTCTTTCTTTTCAACCAGCTGATAGCTCTCGTCTGCATTCTGCGTATACAGTCCAACTTCAATTGCATGGTCAACTGCCGGTTTGCCGTCCTCGGTTGCGATCTTCGTTACCTTGATCCTTGTGGGATTTTCGGTGGCATTGGTGATGACCGCATCCGCACTGGGTGCATCCTTGGTCAGCAGAATTGCCTGCTCACCACAGCCGTTATAGGAAACGTAGAATGTCTTATCTGTTTTCGTAGTAGGATCCTTGAAATCTGTTACGACGCTCTGGACAAAGGATTTCCCTGCGCCGACACGCTCTTTGCCGTTCATCTCAAAGATGTAATACTCGGTATCAGCGTCCAGACCGTCAAAGGTCACGCTAGAGCCAGCACTAACAGTTTTTGCATCAATCTGTGTATAGGTGTCACCGTTCTTGGTGAACAGTCCCACAGAGAATGCGGGTGTGCTCTTGACATCATCTGCGATCAGCACCTTGCTGACGGTGATGCTGTAGTCGATCTCCTCGGTGTTGGTGATCTCAGTTTTGCCGTCTGCCTGTACTGCCGCCGGTGCTGCCGGTTCGCAGGTATAGCGGATACCGCTGTCTGAGGTGTATTTTGCAAAGTCTGTATCTGCCAGAACACCGTTTGCATTGGTCTCCAGCACGTAGAATTCCACGCCCTTGGGCACATCTTCAAATGTCACGTTCTGCTTGCCTGCCTCGGTGAATGTCAGAGACTGTACCGGCGCATCTTCATAGCGCACATAGTCCCCGGCTGCATTCTTGGTGAACAGGGCAAAGTAGAAGGTATCGCCGGTCACGCTGTCCCCTGCCAGGGTCTTGGTCAGCGTGATATTGCCCACATTTTTGGTGTTGGTCACGCCGACAGTCTGGTTCGCCGTGGCATCGGTGGAAATTACATTATCGGTATATTTCGGTGTGTAATTCTGAATCCGGTTGCCCTTGGCGTCGGTTTCCAGGAGATAGATGTTGTTGGCGTTGTTCTGCTGCTTGATCGAGGACAGGTCTACGTCCTTCATGGTGACGGATGCCGCAGTCTGTCCTGCCGGAACGGTGACGGAAATCACATCGCTCAAACGTGTGGTGTAATTTTCGTCAGCAAACAGGGCAAAGTAGAAGGTTGCATCCTTGGTCTCTGCCTCTGTCAGCGTCTTGTTGACGGTCACATCAATGGTGGTGTCCGGTGTCTGTACCCAGACGCCGACCTTTGCCGGCTCTGCCACCATGACGGTATCGCCCAGAATGCTGGTATTCTGATAGGAATACGCAAAGCTGTTCCATGCGATATTCTCCTCGCCGGTCTTTGCCACATAGCTGGGAACGGTTGCAGTAACTTTGACAACAACTTCCTCACCGACCTTGACGGTCGTATCTTTCAGCTGGATACGGAAGTTCACGGTATCCGCAGAGGAATTGCCCGTCCAGTTCATCACGTCATTCTGTCCCAGCCAGTCCTTGGAATATTCATCCAGGACGGAGGTCTTGTCGGTGGAGTAGCTGCGTACTGTTTTGTCAATTACATCTGTTCCGCTCACCACAACAGAATCAATGCTCTTGAGTTTCACGCCGAATGCGGAGAAACGCTCATAGCCGGAAACCAGACCCAAGTCACCCACATAGGGCAGACGGTCGATAATGGTCATGTTTTCCAGATCTACCGGCGAGTTGTTCTTGATGTGGAGTTCATAGGTCACATCTTCGCCCTGCATACCCTGCACATAGTTGTGGGTAGGCTGGCGGCTGTAACCGGTATCGGTAGCCGGGTCCGTGTGCGGTGTGCCGGTGTGGTTCTGGTTGGTGTAGGTAATGGTCTTCCAGGATTCGGTGGTCAGACCAACGATGTTATAGTTTGCGTAGCTCCAGATCTGGTCGTCACGCTTTTCGCCGGCAACCGTATCTTCGGTGGAGAACGGCTGTGTCACACTGGCATAGCCGATATTGGTGATGACGCCCTCTTTTTCCTGACCGTCCTTGACGGTGGTGGTGAACTGGAAGACGATGCACTTGTTCGGTGCAAGCGTTGCCTTGCCCAGCTTGTCCGCATAAATAATCAGTTTCGAACCGTCGATCTTGTAGGCATCGCGGGGAACAGGCGTGCCGCTTTCCAGCAGACCAGTCTTGTCGTTTGCCTTAAATGTGGAACTGCCGTCGCTGTTATGCGTCAGCGTCAGTTCCTGGTAGGTCATCTGCAAGCCGGTCTCATTGCTGAACTGGTATGTCGGCGGCAGATTGTCGGTCAGCGTCACGCCGTCCAGTTTCAAGTCTGCCACATCGGTGGAGTCGCCTCTGCCGTTGTACAGCACAGTCTGCCAGATCAGTGTATCACCGGCGGTGATGTAGCCGTTTTCTACCGGCTGTACGTCATCGGCATTGTAGGTCTGTCCTGCAAAGGATGCCACTGCCAGCTTGGCGAAACCGGGTGCGGGAGTGGTTTTGGTGAAGGAGATGTCCACCTTATCCTCCGGCGAGATCACACGGTCACTGCCGTCATTTCTGCCCTTCACCACTGTCACCTTGGAAAGGGTGTTTGTCAGTGTGACTTTTTTCGCCGTGCTGTTTGCCAGTTCCTGTGCCTTGTCGGCGGTCAGCTTGGCTTGGTAAGTCAACTTTACGCCAACGCCCCACTGATCTGCAAATTTTTCTGTGGAAACAAATGTAAAGGTCAGCGTCTGTCCAACTTGAGTTGCCTGAATGCCACTCAAAGCTGTATAATTTGCAGTTCCCTCTACACTATTTGGCACATATTCCATGCCGTCCGGCAGCGTATCTTCTACAACGATCGTTTTCCCAGCATAGTCATTATTTGAACCAGAAAGTGCCAAGCTGTAGCTAAATGTTTTCTTCTCCAGATCTGCCGCTGTCATACCAACGATATTGGTCGTTTTGTCCTCACTATTTGTCAGTGACTTTTTCGCCTCAAAAACAGTATTGCTTACTGGATTCAAAATCATGTCATGTGCATACCAAGTTACAGTTTTGCTTCCGTGTTCGTTTACAGTCAGACCGCCTACTGCGGTATAGTTATAGACACCTCTCTGTGTTCCGAACTTTGTTTCAAATGCACTTAATGTCTGCATCAATGCACTATTATTCAGATTAGTACCATCACCATACCCCTGAATTCCCCTTTTTTCAGAAGCGTAGTCATTATTTGTATTAGTGACATCGTTTCCAAGTACCACGTATTCCACTGTCACTGATTCGCCAGCCGCCAGATTGATTCCCATAATATTAAAGGTTTCAACCGCATAGCCTCCACCATCAATTTTATTTTGCTCTACAGTAACAGTCTGAATTCTGGGGTTAGACGCATTGCCGTTAATTGCAACGACTTTCAGAACATCAGAAGCTTCCCACTTCAACGTTGTACCATAATCATATAAGTACAGGTTTTCCATGGTCGTGGTTCCGTGGTTGGTAAAAGTCGCCTGATATGTCAGCTTATCACCATTTACAATTTCTGTTGTATCATCTGCTGGTATACCATTTACTGCAATGATTTTCTTTTGCAAGCTATATTTGCTTAAATCTTCACCGCCGTAAATAGTATGCGTCGCAGTACCCTTTACTTCCGCACCTTCATATACTTTTGCGGTATTTGTCAGTGCTGCGGCTGTTGCAGAATCTTCCACATTTGCATATACTGTCAAAGTAATTGACTTTCCTTTTGGAACAGTAATCGTTCCGCCGGCAGTCAATGTTTTTGTATCAACGGAAGTAATATTTTTTGTGGTGCCGTCTGATAAGGTCAAAATGCCATATGCACCACTATTTTCACGGAATGTCATGCCGTCCGGCAAGATGTCCTCTATTTTCACATTTTCAGCATCTGCTTCACCATTATTCGTTACTGTAATTGTGTAAACAACATCTTTTGCCGTGCCAAATGTGTAATTGCCGACATCTGCCGTCTTCGTGATTCCCAGCTGTGCTTTCGGTCTATCCGGTGTAAACTTCACTTTATTTGACGGCTTTCCGTCTACGGTTGCAACATTGGAAATTTCTCCGTTCACGCCGTCTTTGATTGTACCAGTTACCGTGATCTGTACTGTCTTTCCTGCCGGAACGTCAATTTTGCCCGGGAAATCAGCCACTGCAGCACCATCTACCTTATAAGTCATATTTTCCAGATACTGCAGCAAGTTCGCATCAGAAACAGCAACATCTTTCGCATCCTTTGCACCGGAATTGGTGACAGAAATGGTATAAGTAGCAGTCTGCCCGGAAATGTCTGTGTAGTACTTCTGTCCCAGGTTCTTACCATTATAGATAACAGAACCGCTCTTCACCGGCGTTTCGATCACAGCCTCATCCTTTTTCACCTGGATGGTCTTTTCCGCCTTTTCGCCGTGGTTTCCGGTAACGGTATTGGTCAGCGCCACGGTTTCGTCCTTGTCCACGGTACACTCGATTTCCTTGGTGACGCTCTTTCCGGCAGGCACGGCAATGCCTGTCCAGGCAATGTCCCCGGTCGGTGTCAGTCCGTCCGGCAGGGTATCCGTGATATCGATATCACCATCCATATCGCCGGTGTTGGTCACGGTAATGACAAACTTGACCTTATCGCCTTTTAAGTAGTATGCCTTTTCATTTTCCACCGTTTTGCTCAGACTGAACTGCGGTCCCTTGGGTGCGCTGACTGTCAGTTCCACGCTGTTTCCGCCGATGGACTTTTCCGCTGCATTGTCCCCGTAGGGCTTGCCGGAAACGCTCAGATCGTTGGTGACCTTGCCGTCTGCTGTACCGTTCATCTTTACGGTACTGCTGTTCAGCGGCAGTGCCACATTCAGACGCACTGCCGGCATCTCGGCGTTCTCGTTCTTGCTGTTCAGCACAAAAGAGATGTCTGCCTTTGCGCCTTTTACGGTGACGGTGGGTTCTGCATCATAGCCTGCCGCCTGGATCGCCGACTTTACGGCGTTCCGGATGGCGTCTTCTGCATCGCCCTGGAATGTCATGTTTTCCAGGCTGATCGTATCCTGGAAAGTCAGGCTCTTCACCCACTCTGCGCCTTTTTTCTGGGACGCATTGTTGGAAGAGGCGCTGAGCGTATAGTTCACCGAAGTGCCGCCTGCAATGTCGCTGGCTTTCAGACTGGTGCGGTCCTCGCTCTTGGACGCATTCCAGTTCATGGCTGCAATTGCGGTGATCGTATTGGACACGCTCTTTCCGGAGCCTTCCTGCGAGATACGCACCTCTGCGACGGTGCCGTTCGGCGTTTTGCCGTTCCGGAACTTCGCCTGGAGCCGGATCTGCTTGGTCTGACCGTTGTCAATGCTGAATGTAATATACCGGCTGCCGTCCGGATTGACGTGCAGTACATATCCGTTATACACTGCGCCGTCCCGGAAACCGTTTCCGGCAAAGTTGGGCAGCAGAAGATTCTGGTCGGTGATCTCGATCCGATAGGTGTCTTCTTCACCCTCATTGACATTGTTTCCGGAGATCGTCGCCATCAGATAGAACAGATCGCCGGATTCTACGCCTTCTTTGCCTTTCTCAGGATCAGGAATAGGGTTGTACTTACTGTCCCGAAATTCTATGCTGGAATTTGTCAATACCAGCGGTCCGCTCGCTTTCGCATTTTCTGCCGCCGACGCAAAGAACGCCGACGGAATGCAAGTCACGATCATCAAAACTGCCAGCAAGACACTGATGACTCTTGTACGCAGGTGTCTTGTCTTTTCTGTCTGCATAAAAAAAACTCCTCTCATTGCGGGAACGCTGCACGCAGTCTGTTCTGCATTCTTTCGTGCAAACTTTGTACGGCGTTTCCTCAGATTTTTTGCACCGTGGCAGCAACATCGACAAAAACGATATACATACCACATTTTTTACGGCAATTTCCACCAACTCCGCCGCTTTCAGCTGTTCAATTGTTTCCACAATCAAAAGAACATTTTGGCACAAATCCTGTCTCTTATACACATCTCCGAGCCCACGAGACGGAGCTACATCTCG
>ENA-OYDC01000346-OYDC01000346.1-human-gut-metagenome-genome-assembly--contig:-NODE-346-length-13250-cov-5.857749_pt1 | contig 13250 bp, 18 predicted proteins | sample MGYA00243685_ERZ652898 | MGnify/ENA primary metagenome ERZ652898 (study PRJEB26926, sample SAMN06164546) | human gut metagenome | biome: ENVO:00009003; feature: ENVO:2100002; material: ENVO:00002003...
TACGAGATGTAGCTCCGTCTCGTGGGCTCGGAGATGTGTATAAGAGACAGCGTAATAGACAAAGCCGAAGCGTTATCGGATGAACTGGACGCTGTAGATGATTACATAGACAACTACAACGGTGATATGATAGCCTGGTTTTGGGCAAAGTACCAAGAGCAGGAACAAAAGGAACTATGATAAATTAACCAGGTAAAGAATTAATCAGGTGGGAGTTCCTATCTGATTTTTTCTTTCCTTTCAATGGCGTATATATACACCAAAACAACGAATAAACAACGGAATGGCACTCTTTGAGAAAGGCAATAACATAGGGAATAGATTCACAAGCGAAAACCAGCCAAAGAAAAATGGTCGGAAGCCCTCAATGTATAAACAGCTCAAAGAGCTTACAGGTAAAAAAGTAGATTATGAGCTGAGCAAAGAGGACTATTATAAAACAATTCGGTTTCTTCTTGAACGATCCAAAGGGGAGCTAAATAAAATCATGGCTGACGCAAACAAGGAAGATAGCACTACTCCGATTTGGGTGTGTAATATTATCAGTGCAATCTTTACAGATATTCGCTTTGGTCGGACTTCAACGGTTGAAATGATATTCGATAGAATTTTTGGCAAAGCAGCCCAACCGATAGAAGGGGATATAAATGCCAATGTGTCTGGTGGACTGGAGCCGGATTTATCCAAACTTTCAACCGAAGATCTTTTGGCTTATCATGGACTATTGGAAAAGATGAATGGCAAAAAATAAGAACATACAAATACCGATGGCTCTTGCAGTCAAAATAGAGTTGTTTAAACGTGGCTGTTTTGACTTCATTACTGTTAAGGATGGAAAGAAGCACGAAAAGCAGGAAAAGGCTTTGAAGATCCTTACCGACAATGAACACGCAGAGTTTTTGTATGGCGGTGGTGCTGGTGGTGCTAAGTCGTGGACTGGTGCTGCCTGGCTTCTTTTTATGTGCCTTTGTTATCCAGGTTCCAAATGGTTTATTGGTCGGGCTGAGTTAAAGCGTATTACCCAATCTACCTTAATAACTTTCTATAAGGTTTGTAACCAATACGGAGTAGAAGATACTTTATACAAATACAATGGGCAGTATAACTATATAGAATTTTACAACGGATCCCGTATAGATTTGCTGGACTTGATGTATAAGCCTGGAGATCCTTTTTATGAAAGATACGGATCTATAGAATATACTGGAGGTTGGATAGAAGAAGGTGGAGAAGTAAATTTCGGTGCTTATGACACTCTTAAAACTCGTGTAGGTCGCCACTTGAATAATGAGTTAGGGTTAAAACGAAAGTTGTTTATCACGTGTAACCCTAAAAAGAACTGGATGTATGATACCTTTTACACTCCATTCAAGAAGGGTACACTTCCTGAGTATATGTACTATCTGGGTTGTTTGGTACAAGAAAACCCCTTCATAGATCCAGACTACATAGAAGGTTTGAGAACAACCAAAGATAAGGTTAAAAGAGAGCGTTTGTTAAAGGGTAACTGGGAATATGACGATAACCCCAATGCGCTTTGTTCTCACGATGCGATCACAGCCATTTTCAATAATCTGTTATCCATAACTAACGGCAGGAACTATCTAACGGCAGATATAGCCCGATTTGGATCCGATTACGCCCGGATTTGCGTTTGGGATGGTTATACGATCATAGACTTAAAATGCTTTCCACTAAGTAAAACTACGGACATACAGAAATGTATTCAACACTTCCAGAAAAAATACAGAATACCTAAATGGCGGTGTATCGCTGATGAGGACGGTGTAGGCGGTGGCGTGGTGGATAATTGCGACATACAAGGCTTTGTAAATAACAGTCGTGCTTTAAAGGATGAGAACTACCAGAACTTGCAAACACAATGCGGTTACAAGCTGGCAGAACACATAAACGCCTCAGAGATTGGAATCAATGAGGAACTGTTAAGCTCGGCAGACAAAGAGCAAATTATCCTTGAATTGGAGCAGTTACAAACATGGGACGTGGACGGAGAAGGCAAATTAAAGCTAAAACCGAAAGAGGAAATCAAGCAGGAAATCAGATGTTCTCCAGACTGGCGAGATGTGTTTTTAATGCGCTGTTGGTTTGATTATAACGAGTATGATATACCGGATGATATAGAAGCAAGATTAGGAGTTATTTAAAAGTTTGAATTATGGGATTTTTTAATGTTATCAAGAATGAAGTAAAAGCTGCTGTAGGCTATCAGCAAAATTTTACGTCTTTGTTGGAGGCTAAGGATATTTCAAGAGCCTTGAACTATATGCAAGATCGTTCCGGCTTTGCTGAAAAAGCCTTGCTGGAGTACAAGGTAGAAAACCATGAGGTTATGAAAAGGCAAGATAAAGCCGTTTATGATAAGAAAGGGAATTTTCTTAGATGGCAAAAGCGTTGGAAAATTCCTATTCCCTACCAACCATTCATCAATGAAATTGCTTTAGTGTTCCTATATGGCAGACCTGTAAAATGGACGCAAAGAAGCAAAGGTACTGATTATGCTTTTGAACAATATCTAAAACTGCTGGAGCGTTTACGCTTCAATGCCAATGTAAGAGAGGCTAAACGTGCTGCTGGTGCTGAAAGAACTTCTGCTATGCTATATCACGTGTACCGAAACAAAGAAGGCAAACCAGATGTATTATTGAATGTGTTGTCTAAACAAAACGGGGATGATATTTACCTTATCAAAGATCAGTATAAGCGTATGACTGCTTTTGCTTGGGGATATTATCTGAATGAATCCGGCAATCGGAGTGTTTACCATGTGGATATTTACAAAGATGATACGGTTTATTACTGTAAGCGTGTTAGTGTAGGTTGGGAAGTGAAGGCAATCCCCAATGTGATAGGGAAAATTCCCGTTATCCTCTTTGAGCAAGAGTTAGAGCATGAAGGAACACAGCCCATGATACACCGTGTAGAAAGCATGGAATCTACAGATGCAGATGTAAACGATAGATTCGCTAACCCGGCAATGGTAGCAACCGCAGAAGTGCTTAACAGCTTGCCTAAAGCAGAAGAAGAGGCAAAACTATTCATTCTAAAGGAGGGTGGCAAGGTTGAATATCTTACATGGGATCAGGCTTCACAAAGCAAGGCAAATGAATACGAACGGCTGGATAAGCATATTCTTTCAAAATCTTTCACTCCCAACATAGATTTTGACAATATGAAGAGTTTGGGCAATCTGTCTGCTAAAGCTATCAGAAAAGTAATGCTTCTTGCAGTGATTAAAGCTGATAAACGAAAGGAAACCCACGATAATTACATGAATAGAACGGGTAATTTGCTACGTGCTATTCTGGGTAATGTTTTGGACTACCAGCACAAAGCCGAATATGAAGCATTACAGTTAGGGCATGAGTTTCAAGAGCCATTCGGTGAAGATGTGAGCGATATTCTTGCTGATATATCAAAGCAGTATAACGATGGAGCGATGAGCCGACAAACTTATGTGGAAATGAGCTACCTTATCAAAGATGCAAAAACGGAAATTGAGCGTTTGAAGCAGGAAGATTTAGAAGCCATAGCTAAACAGCAGGAGTTAAACAGAATAGATGTGTTCGGTGGAGGTGAATAATGGCAAAGAAAGTAAAACTATCAGAAACAAAGTACCATTGTAGGGATTGCAAGCACTCTTACGACTGGCACGAGAAGGATTATAAAGGTGAGTTCTTCCTTTGTCGGTGTCCTTTCTTCAAATACTCTAAATTCTTAAACAAAGATCACTGTGAACACTTTGAGTTAAAGCGCAATGGCAAAAACTAAATACGTCAATTCCACGCAGCTACAAAAAGAGCTGTTTAAACGTACAGAAGGGTACGCGGCTAATGTACGTGCGATTTATCAAAACTACTTACTCCGGATTATTAACCTGGTAAAAGGTACGGAGTTAGAAGAAGGTAAACCGTTCTCTTTCTCCGAATATGGCTATAGTGATGAGGCTACAGCCATATTTAGAGAAATGTACAGCCGTTTGTATCAAGAGATAAGGAATGACGTACAAAATGAATGGCTGCTTTCTAATCAGCATAACGATGAGCTGGTAAGAAGTGTATTCGGTGAAAACTCTATCAATGATAATCACTTTGCCCGATTCTTTAAACGCAATATGGAGGCTATGAATGCTTTCTTTGCTCGGAAAACTGGAGAAGAAGGGCTAAGCCTATCGCAAAAGGTATGGAAGTACACAGGACAATTTAAAGAAGAGCTTGAAAACTGCTTGGATCTGGCTATAGGAGAGGGTACAGGAGCCAATAAGTTAGCATCCAAAATACAGACCTACCTACAAGATCCTGATCGCTTTTACAGAAGATTCAGAATAAAGGTCGGTGAGGATGAAAACGGAAATACGGTGTATGGTCGTGTATGGAAACGTAGGGTATATGACAAAGAAACTGAAAGTTATAAATGGGTAGATGATAACCCGAAGAAATATCATCCTGGACGTGGCGTATATAGATCTTCATACCGTAACGCTCAACGTTTGGCACGTACTGAAACCAATATAGCCTACAGAACTGCCGATTTTGAACGATGGGGGCAGTTAGATTTTATAATTGGCTATGAAATCAAACTGTCAAACAACCACCCATGCCATGATATTTGCGATGAACTTGCTGGCAAATATCCCAAAACTTTTAAATGGACTGGCTGGCATCCGAATTGTCGGTGCTATATGATCCCGATTTTAGCTGGTGAAGATGATATAGAGGATATGCTTAACAAGATCCTGGCTGGAGAGGATGAAGAAATAAGCAAAAAAGGGCAAATAACGGAGTTTTCAGATGAATTTGTACAATGGGTAAAGGATAACGAAGATCGCATGAATGAAGCCAAAACAAAAGGCACTCTACCCTATTTTGTCAAAGACAACTATACAGCTATAGAAGAAACCTTGCATCCTCTCACGCCTGAGCAAAAACACTACAAAGGGCTGGTTGCTCAATATGGGGAAGAAAACGTGAAAAAGCTATATGAGGCTTTCGATTCTTTCAAAGCCAAAATCTCTACTGGTGATTTGGAGTACCAAATCAAGAAGCTAAAGTTTGAGGCTAATTGGGTTGAGGAAAAGAATAAATTCCCGACTTCTCCCGAAATGGTGAAAATGCTAAAAAAAGAGCTGGCTATAGTTGAGGCAAAATTTCAATACCAACAAGCCGTAAATGCTGCCAAGCCTATTTTGAACTATAAAAGCAAGAGTAAACCGTTAAACTCGATTCTGGCAGAACTGAATGAGGCTATAGCCAATGAAGCGACTGCAAATGAGATACAAGCCTTGACAGCAAAAGCGACTGCCAAAATACAAGAGATAGAAAAGGCTCGGCTCGCAAAGCTGGTTAAACAAGGTGCGGACGGATCCACTTTGGATCTTTACGCTACAGAACAAGAAAAGCTGGAAATAGTACGGCTCCAATCTGAATATGATAAGGCTATGGATCTATACGGCAGTCAGTGGAATAGTGAAGTAAGTGCTTGTTATGTCCGGCTTGCTGATTATAAAAAGGAGTTGGCTTTAAAGTATGTATCAAAACAAGGCAAGCTGGTTAAACTGAATGGAGAAACTGAGGAACTGGCAAAAAAAGCACTGGAAGAGTATGTAAATGCGCCAGTTAATCATAGTGCTAATAACGCCATCGGTGGACGCTGGCAGAACTATAGTAGTGAAGCTGGAGCAATGGAGCGTTATAGCAAAAAAACGGGTATATCCGTAGATGAACTTGCTTTAATAAACCGCTATACATACGGCTCCAAGTGGTGTAATAATTACGGCTATGGTATTGTTGATCCGTACTTTGGCAAAGTACAAGATTATGGGGGATTATGCCAAAAATATTATCCGGCTTGTAATGCTGCCTTAGAAAAAATGCCTCGCTATAATGGTACTGTATTCTCTGGTATCAGCTTTGATGCAATGAAGCTGGATAAGTATATTCAAGAAATGAAAGCGTGTCTATCATCCGGGCAACCCTATGTAAACAAAGCCTTCATGTCCTCTACTACCAATATTGATAGAACTGCTATCTTCGGAGATAACCTAATGCTGGTTATCAAAAGCAAGAAGGGGGTAGATGTAAAAGCCATTTCCCATTATGCAAGTGAAGATGAAATCGTGTTTCGTGCCGGATCCCGTTTTAAGGTGCTGAATGTTTATCAGGAAGAAACAAGAAAATACGGCTTTGGAAAAGGCTGGGTAGTTGAGCTGGAAGAGATATAAGGAAGAGCCATTACCAACGCTGGCAATGGCTCTGAACTGCTCTAAAGCAGCTATCATCAGCTCTCAACAGATGAAAACATACAATTTTACCTCAATAAGCTAAATAGCTTCAATATTTTTTTTGCTCGTTTTTCTGATACTGTTTCAGTTATATACCCATCGGTAGTATAAAATCTAACCGTCCGAATTTTATGCGTTTTCAATAATGTATATACTTCCTCTGGAATAACATATCTCGTTTTAAGATTAAAATGCTCAATAAAGGTTTTTCCAAGATTCAGGCTCCAATATTCAGCAACAGCATCCTCTTCATTATTTAATGTAATGATACTATCATTTTCTAATTTGAGCATTAAACTGGCTCCTTTTTCCATACTATAAACTTTATCACCGCAATTATAGGTAGTCTTTAGAAGTATTGTATTATTAATTTTATGCAAAGCACAAGTAAAGCCATCACTAAAGCTAATGTAATTTGTTTCGGCTATCCTATTGCCTGTAAACTCATCTATTTCGTCTTTGACGATTTTTTGGGCATGGATGGAGTTGCAAGTCATAAGACACATCAAAAAAAAGAATAAAGTTTTCATATCGTGCAATTTACAGATTAATACTCTATCAGAAAGCTACCTGTAAGCCCACAAAAAAACGTGGGCTTACTCTGCACGATCAAGAGGGACGACCAAGTACCCAACAGCCCATACAAGAGTAATGCCCACGCCATAGCGCAGGCATTAGCACATTGTTTCTGAGGGCTGTTTGAAATTTTGGTCGTTTTCTTGATCCTCGCAACAATAGCCAATGCTATATTAGCTCAATATTTTATTTCTGACTGCAAATATAGTGCTATTTGTGAGAAAATTAATCTGTTTATGTTATTAATTTAGACACGACACAAAAAAGAGGAAGGTTTTACACCTCCCTCTTACCTGTTTCAAATGATTTCTTCCAGTTGGTTGTATCTCCTTCTGGATTCGGGCTTTTACCTGGTAAATGCTCCGATAATAGTTGCTCTTTCCATTCCTTGTACGCTTCATCTAAAGGCTTTTTTGTGTCGCAAGCATCCAAGTAGGAATAATGAAACTCCTTCTCATACTCCCAAAAAGAAGCTGCCAAAGGGTGAAAAGCATCACCTTTATACGGATTCTTTTTTTCACCTTTGTACCAATGGTAATTTGAATAATCTTCCGTTATGCCGGAAAAGAATCCGGCTTTGTTCCAATCTTTAGTTATCCCCATTGTATAGTATTATAAAATTGTTTTACAATCCTTTTCATTTCATTCGGTAAGCGTTTTAAGGCTTCATGTACCATTATTGGCGGTATTCCGAAACGTGCTTCTGCCAAACTTCCAGTAATAGCCCCTATCGTGTCGCTATCACCCCCTATAGAAATGGCTAAGCGTATGCACTCTTCAAAATTGTTGCCTTCATAAAAGCAACAAATAGACTGTGGTACTGTAATTTGGCACGTTTCATTAAAATTATTATGCTTTCTAATTTCGCTTAACAAGGGAATGTCATAATATCCTTCTTCAAGATATACCTTAGTTACATATCCATATTTGGGTACTTCTATAGCTCCTTTACGGATTTTATATATCAGCTCTGCTATTGCTTGTGCGCCTTTAATACCTTCTGTATGATTGTGCGTAATTTCAGCCGTTTTTCGAGCCTCCAGTAAAACACTATCTAAATCATTAAACAACCAAGCAGTAGGGCTAACCCTCATTGCTGAGCCGTTACCGAAGCTATTATATGGTTGTGGATCATCTGCTACAATCCAACGAGCAAAGCTACCCCCATAAGCCCCTTTGGGATTCGGGTACTTTCTGCACCATTCTAACAAGCTATCTTTGTAGCTTTTCTTATTCAGTATTGCATCCGCAATAGCAATAGTACAAATCGTATCATCTGTAAAAGTGCTTTCTTCCGTAAACAACTCAAAGTTATAATTATCCGTATTGTTAAACTCAAATCGTGAGCCTACAATGTCGCCTATTATTGCACCTAACATTGTTATTCCTCCAATTCTGTTATTATGGTTTGCTTTATTTTTTTTATCTCGGATCCAGGGAATTTTACAGCTTCTTTTTCTGCAAGTTCTCTATAGCGGAAAAGGTGTACATCATCAAATGTACTGAGGTAATAGCTTGTAAATTGTGGCTCACTCCATTCACTCACATATTGATCTCCACATTGAATACAGAACTCGTGTCTTATCCTCTCTTTTTTCATAAACTACCTCCTTTTTTAAAATTACCTCTAAAAGTTTTTTTTCGCTTAATAAACCCCATACGGATTGTACAATACTTGTTTTGATACTCAACCCGACTTAGATCTACATTCCAAAGACTTTCTTTTTTGATACCTATTTGTTCCTCTGAAAGTTCGTCAAAGATCGCAGCAATAGAGCCAAAATAGAAATGCCTTTTCCCATTATACGGCTCTCTCAATTCCACATGAATAACTTTCGGTAACTTCATAATCCATTCCATTTATTAAAGCGTTCTAATCTGATGCCTTAAAATTATATATTGGCTTTATCGTATCAATGATTTCAACTGTATCAGTGATAGCATTTTTAATCTCTTCCATAGACTTATACGCTTGTGGGGCTTCATCTATTGTCGCTCTACTTACAGAAGTGGTATATATTCCATTCATAGATTCTTGGTATTCCTCCATACTAAGCAACTCCTTTGCTTTGCTCCTACTCATCAAACGTCCGGCTCCATGTGGGGCTGAATAGTTCCAGTCCGGGTTTCCTTTCCCAACACAGATAAGGGAACCATCACGCATATTTATAGGTATTAATAGCTTCTCGCCTAATTCAGCACTCACAGCACCTTTTCTAAGGATCATACGGCTAAAATCAATATAGTTGTGTATGGTTTCAAATCTATTTACCTCAGTAAATCCCATCCCCTTAATGATAATAGCTGCCATAGTAGCACGATTAAGTACAGCAAAACGTTGCACTATTGCCATGTCATTAATATAGTCGTGAAAATCACCACCTGAAAGATGTGCCAGCTCTTTGTCCTTACCAGGAATTGAAATATTCTTAATCGCTTCCTGAATATCCCTTTCCCTGCCTTCTGCTTTCAATCTGGCAATAGTATTGCGTACTTCAATCGCCCGATCACTTTCTGTATTTGCAGCCAAATTTTGATAGTGCTTACAAACATCGCCTCCCAACTTTCTACTGCCAGAGTGAATAACTAAATAGTACCTATGGTTTCTTTCTGAATAGTCCACCTCGATAAAATGATTACCGCCTCCAAGTGTACCGAGTGATAGATAAGCTCTATTTAAATCTACTTGCTTCGCACATCGTAGGTTTGAAAAATCAAAATTTGCCTTTTGAGTATCATGTATATTAAACCCATTGGGAACCATTTCCCTTATAACGGAATCCAATTTCTCACAGTCTATATATTGATCTGCCAATTCTACAGTAAGCATACCGCAACCAATATCAACGCCTACCAAGTTTGGCGTTACTTTATCGGTTATTGTCATTGTAGTACCTACAGTACACCCCTTACCAGCATGGCTATCCGGCATTATTCGTATAATAGAGTTTTCATAGGCAGGATAATTAGCCAGCCTCTTAATCTGATCGTATGCTTCGTTCTCAAAAGTTTCAGCAAAGATCTTGACTTCCTTTCCTGAATGTGTTCTAATTATTCTCATGTCAAATACAAATATAGTTTATTCTATTAAGTATAACAAATAAGATGCTACTTCTTTTTACTTAGTAAAGTAACGTGCCGTTTTAGTTCTTTATGTAGATACTTGTTTTCGCTCTGTAGCTCTTTTATGATAGAATTACGCTTTTCAAGTTCTTTGTTATATCGTTCACGCTCAAATTGAGCAAACGTAAGATCCTCATTCCTACAAGTACAATCCCGTATATCATTGCTCAAAACAACAGCCCAACAACAAGGTATTAAGACTTTGCCAGCTTGCTTATCGTATATGTAATGGCACTTACTCATTTGGTATTAAGTCTTTGATATAAGCCCATCTTTTCCAGCCCAGCATTTGACTTTTTGCAAATACTTTATACTGCCAAATACTACCATCTTCTTTTTCAACTAATACGATAGTATTTACATCAGGGGCTTCTCTTACACTTGAATCATGCCACACGGAGTTGATGCGCCAATTAGCGCCCATCATAAAACTGACCTCACTTGTGCAATTGAAGCGTCCGTTCGGCCAGTTTCTGTCTGCATATTCTGTTGCTGCCTTTTCAATCTGTTCTTTTGTCATAGTTCATCAAACTCTTTTTGTAGTGTTTCTATTTTGTTTTCCAAAGCATTCATATAGTTCTGAAAGAAACCCTTACCAAAAATTTCTTCCTTTAATCGTACATCATTGTGCATTTGGTTATATGTGAATATCAATCCACCGCCATACTGGATATTTGACTTTTCAAGTGCTGCTTTATGCTCTTTGTATTCTTCTATTTTCTTGTTAAGTTCTATTGCTCTGTTGAATTTCTGCTTATCCATAGTGTTACCCTTTCATACGTCCTAAAAAGGACAGTTTTAATACATCGTATTGCTGACCTATAACGGCAAACTCCAACATAGCGTTATCATCCGAAAGGTCGTTTATTCTCAAAATCGGATAATATTCTCCTGTACTGGTTGCATATCCCTCTTGTGAAATATCATCCGTTATACGCTCATCATCGCATTTGCCAAAATAAGAATCAAGGCTTTTTATGATGTGTTCTTTCAAATAAGCCTCACTATATACAGAAGCTATTTTATCCTGTTTCCTTAGTGCGTATCTCATAATTCATCTTTATCTCCTAATTCAGATAATGCTTGTTCAAGCTCTTTGAGTTTCTTAATGGCATAATCTCTACGATAAGTAATTATATCCCGGTTGGTATAATCTGTATAGAATCGGTCTATAAGGTGTTGGACGTAAAATCTTTCAGGCTCTTCGCAATGATTCAATAGAATTACATAATTCGTGTTTCGTGGATGGAAGCATAAGAATCTGTAATAATTAACCTTACCACACGAACATTCTATTAATCGTTCATCTATCTTTAATTTCTTAATATCTTCAGTATTTAATATTGGTTTCATTCTTCAACTCCTTTCGGTTTATTTATGGGTTTCCAGTGAGTGATAGTAACTTCAAATTCGGACTTATCGAAATTGTCGAGATAATCTTCCGTCCATCCATATTCATTCCAAACAGATGTAAGATACCCTATTTCTACAATACCTGTAGCTATTTCCTTGTACTCAACTCTTAGCAAGCATGGAGTATTTCGTTTCGGTACATCATTCGTATTTTCTTCACACTCATGCCATTCCTCAAATTCATTCCAACGCCTTGCGATTTCTTCACAAAGGATATTTGAACTTTCCACATCGCCTAAATGAATTTCGGCTATTTGGTAATTCATCCCGTCCTTTATACAAAGTTCTGCATCCAATTCATCTGCACCAAACAAGCGTTTTCCTCGTGCTGGTAAGCAAATAAGTTTCAATGTATCAGTATCTAATTCGCCTTTGGCGTATGCCCAATTCAGTTTTATTTTTGTCATAATCCAAAAATATTTTTGTAAAATTCAAAATTTCTGTTTTCTACCTTTGCATCTTCCGGATAATAAGTAGCGCGATGATACCATGCTTGATAGCATTTCGGGCAAAACCATTGATTTAGCACAGCTATGTAATAGCCTGTAGATGCAGTTTCGTTGCAGTAGTCACAAATTCCTATTGCACCATATTGTCCTAATTCCTCTACAAGTTCTTTCCTACTTATTTGGATTACCTTGAATCCTTTTTTATTGTCTTTTATATTTGCCATACCATTCCTTTTTTATTCACAAAGCCCATAGTAGCTCATACAACTTGTTGCCACATCATCGTCGAACAGAGAACCACCTGCACGTTTACTTTGTACATAACGAACAACATCGCTGATTAGAGGATATTCACCCTTATAATACTTAGATGAAATTTTATCAGGACCGAAAAAACTGCTGTTGAACTGTTGTTCGAGACCTGCAATGTAGCTTATCCTTTCTGGCTCTTGTACGCTGATATTGTAAATGTCTTGTTGTGAAGCCATCACGCAAGGAAAGCAACCAACACGTTTGTAGCCCATTCGGTAGAGAGGATTAGGCTGTATTCCATTTTCAAGTATATAGTCAATCACTTGTTGTGCCGACCAATCGAATACCGGACGCAATAGGTCATCAGCATATTTCTTTCGAAATGCCAATACATCTTTACGACGATAGGTGTGGTACTTGTCCTTACCATTCTTATCCTTACCGTATGGCTGCACATAATACTTGAAGTACGTACATTGCTTGGACATTTCGGCACGCTTGGCACTCTCGGCAGCACGTATTCCTTGTATAATCAGAACATCATCGTTTACTTCATCGAGTATGTAGTCAATCATCGGAATGGTTTTCAATTCAGATGTGCAGAATCTCCGTTGCGAGGATGGCCAGCGTGATTTCTTTTTTGTCAAATCTACCATACCGTTAAACTTCTTTGACTTGACGGTAATGAGATTTAAGCCAAGTTGTTCCTGTACTTCTTCGATATATTTATAGGTCAATGGGTGTTCCCAACCTGTATCACAAAATACTGTAATAAAATCTTTTGTTAGGTTATTACGCACCCAAAGAAGTGATGCAAGACTATCTTTGCCACCACTGAATGAAACTATTACTTTCATCCTTTACCTCCTTTCTTCAATTCTGCAATAAGAGCATCAGCACCGCTAATGCTCCACTGGGCTAACGTTTCGCTACTTGCATCCACACACTGATTATGTGAATTGGCTGAAAATCCTTTCATTATCTCTTTCGCAATCTCGTATCTGCGTTGTTCCCAGTCTATGGCTTTTTCAAATTCAAGTGCTGTTCCGGGCATTCTTCGACCGTCTTTCGTTATGAATGAACCGCATAAAACCTGCATAGTACCTGACGGTTCAACATCTATGACCTCGCCGGTAGCC
>ENA-OYDC01000354-OYDC01000354.1-human-gut-metagenome-genome-assembly--contig:-NODE-354-length-13141-cov-4.971649_pt1 | contig 13141 bp, 7 predicted proteins | sample MGYA00243685_ERZ652898 | MGnify/ENA primary metagenome ERZ652898 (study PRJEB26926, sample SAMN06164546) | human gut metagenome | biome: ENVO:00009003; feature: ENVO:2100002; material: ENVO:00002003...
ATACAGAATCTTTAGGTAATAACAAAGCCCCAGCTTGTGAAAGTCGGGGCTTTGTACGTAAAATAATGAAGGTGTGCATTTTGACACACCTTCATGTCTTTTATCAATTTGTTAATCAAGTCCGAACAATCGGTGCTTCCATCTGAAGCTAGTCCGTATTGAGTAACATTGATTATTTTCTGATCTGCACATTCGCCACACAGTGCGTAAGTATCATCCGAATTACAAGCACTTGCAGCAAGTACCCATAATCCTACCGTAAATATATGATTAAGTTTTATCTTCATATCTATTAAATTTTAATACATTGCAACTTATTTTCATCAGCAGGTTTCAGTCTTGCTGTTCTATTTTTATTTTGTCCTTAGGCACACAGTTCAAAACTTTCATCTGATCATTAACTAATAAAACTTGATTGCTATTAGTGTTTTCAATCAGGCAATTCTCTATCAAGTTATTTTTTCCTTCCGTAGCTCTGACAGTTACTCCATTTTCCACAATCCATTCACAAGTCAGAGTATTTTGTATGAAATGATTTTCTTCACCGGCAATGCATACGACACCATATTCAGCACCTCGATCCAACAACTGATTAGCAACTGCATCTGCCATCCAGAAAATATTATTCTCTACTTTGTTCCGATTTCCACTCATATTCAGAATACCTATGTAGTAGCTTTTGAAATTATTATTGGAAATTTTTGCATCATCGCATTCATCAAGCACCAGATTGCTGCTACCGTCCGGATACACCTGATTCTTTTCAAAAACCAAATTCTTTTCTTTTGCAAACATGCAAGTAATACCTTTGGGCTGAGCTCCTAATTGGCAATTCTTCACACTGTTTTGTTCACCGCCTTGCAATTTGATACTGCTTTCCATCTCACACACCCAACAATCTGATATCTGCATACGGGTAGCTTTTCTAATGTCGAATCCTAATTTCAGATTGATACCTATTACATTTTTGATGCTACAATCTGTATTTGTTGATTCAAACAATATCCCTGTACCATGATTCTCTGTTCCCCCTGAAATAAGTATATTCTTAATAGCCAGTTTACTAACATCTGAATTTCCCAATTTGATAGCAGCATCTGCCTTGCGAAGAATCAGTTTGCTTCCTCCACCTGGTCCCAATAACGATTCATCTTTCACATCAATGTTACTTCGGAATCCAGGATTCAGCCCTTTGATGGTCACGTTGTCTTTATTTATCACAATCGGTTCATCCAACACAAAGTCTCCTTCCGGTATTACAATAATTCCTCCTTCTGCTGGCAGGGAAGCAATCATCTGGTTGATTATCGTAGAACAGTCTGTCTTCCCATCACCCACAGCTCCTGCCAGAGTGATGTCACCTTCTAATTGGTCGTGTACACCATAACACAATGTCTGGTTTTCATCGTTGTCGCATGCAATCATGATCAGACTGCACATAGCGAGCAAATATTTTCTTATTTTCATGATATTCTTATTTTAATGTTTAAAAATCACCATATCCAGGATTCTGCACATAAGTTCCTTCCGAAAAATTATATTGTGCTAAAGGTATAGGCAGGTATTCATCTTTGCCAGCTGTAAAATGTGCTCCTTTATAATAAACACGGTCGTTTTGTTCTTTTTGTATATAACTATTCATATAGTCTGCGGCAACACCCCACCGCACCAAATCGAAGAAACGTTCGCCCTCCATTGCGGTTTCCAGGCGTGCTTCAAATCTCACAGCCTTGCGAGCATATACTTGGTCCCACCCTTGTGCAGGATATTCCTTGATAAAATAGTCGGCAGCATTTTGATCGGGATTTTCAAAGTCTTTCACATAGGAGCTGTTCATTGCACGACGACGGATACGGTTGATAATTTCTCTGGCTTCTTCCAGCCCGGAAGCCTCACCTAATTCAACCAGTGCTTCGGCTTTCCATAACAGCACATGTGCATAACGAATAATCTGCCAGTTCATACCAGATGCTCCCCATGGCCAGCCTACAAACATGTCGCTACTTTCGGGTGACACATAAAAACGCTTGGTACAATTAAATCCATAATCTCCATTGTTACGTACCCAGCTCGCCTTACAAGGACTATCCGGATAGGTTTTCCAGGTGATACTCGGTCGTCCTGTTATAAAGTCCAAACGAGGGTCTACGGTTGACTCAATCTGTGTCAGCTCTTCTCCTGTCCAAACTCCATAATTCTCCTCATTAAAACTGTCGAATAATGGTAAACCGTTTTCATCGGTCTTGAAAGCATTAATCAGATTTTGGCTGGGAAGAAAGAATCCGTCTCCACTGTAAGGACCGAGAGGTGCATTCAACAGATTACTCCAGTTAATATTACCAGCTCCCTCAGTTCCATCATTCATGGTGTATTGCACGGCAAATACCGATTCCTTTCCGTTTTCATAAGCCAACAAGTCTAATTGTTGGAAATCTTCCAACAAATCATATTGTCCATCCAGACGATTACAAAGCTCTACCACTTCACGTAACAAATCTTTATCTATAGAAACAACCTGATTACGTTCATCCTGCTTATAAGCTTGATACAGCCTCACTTTTGCGGCATAGGCGTAAGCGATGTACTGGTTGATTCTTCCTATTTCTGATTGACGAGGTGGAAGAATCTTAGCTGCCTCCAGCAAATCCGTTGCTATCTTATCAAGTATTTCCTCACGAGAGAATTGGTTGTTAGGAATATTTTTATATGTTTCCTGATCTATCGTTTCATCCAGATAAGGTATTTGTTTGAACAAGCGGCACAATTCAAAATAGAAATGCGCACGAATTACTTTCATTTCGGCTTTTCTCACAGTCAGTTCCGGCATGTCCGCTTCCGACATGGTATTCAAAATGCGCAATGCTTCGTTAGCACGTTGTAAACAGCAATATAATTGATACCATTTGCTGTCAGCATTTCCCCAAGTGGCATCTATTACAAAAGTTTCCATCTGATTAATATCGCCACCATCAGTGATGCTGCTACCACCTTTATAAGCATTGTCTGAACGTACTTCACCATAGGTCCAGTTGGTCATCGGTACCCACATCATATCCCGGTTTGGGCCTTGCAGAGCTGAATAAGCAGAAGTTATTAAAAGCTCAATTCCTTCTTTAGAATTCAGTAAATCTTCATTCAAAGCTCCTTGGGGTTTTAAATCCAAAAAACTACTTTCATTACAACCGGTAGTCATGGCAGCCATCATGCCGGCTGCAAGCATATATTTAAGTTTCATATATTTCTTATTTAAATAGTTAAAAACCAACAGATAATCCAAATGTAAAAGTTCGTGGTAGCGGATAGCGATATCCTAATCCTTCTGGGTCTGCTCCTGTGTAATTGGTTAAGGTAAACACATTCTGTGCCTGTAGGTACATGCGCAGATTTGAGATGTGTAGTTTCTTCAATACCTTGTCAGAGAATGTATACCCCAGTGTGGCGGTTTTCAGTTTTATATATGAACCATCTTCTATGAAGAAATCCGAATCGCGTGTTTCGTTATTGTTATCTACTACGGTCAGTGCCGGAATGCTGCATTCATATACTCCAGTCTTTTCATATACTTCCCAGGCATGCATGGCTTTTAATAAATCGGTAGAATGGTTACCTGTCCATCCCTGAAAGAGATCTGTATAGAATTTGGAATTGTTCCAGGCATCGCGTATCATTCCATTAAAGAAAAGGCTTAAATCAAATCCTTTCCACGATGCGCTCAAATTCAGACCAGCTATTACTTTGGGTTGGTCGCTCCCCATCCAGTCTCGGTCTGCGGTGTTAATTTTGCCATCTCCATTGAGATCTTTGTAGCGGATACGTCCCACACCAGGTTCGCCCACCTGTACATCGTATTTACTAAGATATTCATAAACTTCCTCCTTGGTGCGGAAGATTCCGTCTGTTTTATAGGCCATCCAAGAACCATAAGACTGTCCGATAATAGTCTTGCTGATACCGTCTCCGCCACCCCAAGTGTATTTGACTTCCTCCGGCAGGTCAGTAATCTCATTGTGGTAATAAGATACGTTGAAAGCTACCTCATAATTGAAGTCATTGATTTTGTCGTGCCAAGTTATAGTAGCTTCTACGCCATTATTGTCCATACTGGCTGCATTATACCATTTGTATCCTCCTTCCCCGATAGCAGCAATATAAGGCTTTTGGATAAGCATATCTTTGGTTTTCTTTTTAAAGTAATCCATAGTGACTCCTAAGCGGTTGTCCAAAAAAGCTGCATCTATACCGATATTGAACTGTTCGGTTTGCTCCCATTTCAAATTATTATTCCCTGACATGGTCTTAATCACACCTGGTGATAAAGTTTTTCCGTCACCGGAAAAATTATACGATCCTGTGTTCATGTCTACATAATACAAACTGTAGGTCGCGCTATTGTCAATCATGTCGTTTCCGTTAATGCCCCATGAAGCACGAAGTTTCAAGTCGCTAAGCCAATTGGAAGTAGTTTCCATGAAATTTTCACGTGAAATTCTCCAACCGGCAGAAACCGAGGGAAATATGGCAGAATTGTTTCCATTACCAAATCTGGAAGAAGCATCTCTACGAAGGGTTCCAGACACCAAGTACTTCTCATCGTATGCATAATTTACTTTTCCGAAGTAAGACACCATAGCATACGAACTTGAATTGTTACTCACATCCTTTCCGTCCGTAACAGCATCCAAATAGCGATAATCCAAATCCTCAATAATCAGTCCACGACCGTATCCTTGTACATGTTCGCCATTTTCTTTTTTGGCTTCCATTCCTATCAGTGCATTGATGGAATGTTTTCCAAAATCTTTTGCGTAATTAATAGTGTTCGCCCATACCCATTGCAAACTATTATCCTCTCTTACTGTAAGTTCGTTAGTTTCTACTTTTCGGCTACCTTCTTGCCATTTGGGTACAAAGGTGGAATTAAATCCATTGGAGTAATTCAAACCGAATGAAGATTTTAATACCAAAGCTTTGATGGGCTCGATTTCCAAGTAAGCATTGCCGAAGATACGCCAGTTTTTATGGCGATTGTTTGCTTCCATATCAGTTAAGCGGACAGCATTGGCCTTATCACCCAAAATATCCACATATCCGCCTGCGTAACCGCCATTCTCATCATACACTGGGATAGCGGGATGCTGGGCGATGACAAGTTCTTCAATACCTTCCGGAGTTTGATGCTGAGTCCAGTAATTTACAGCGATACTTTCCCCCACCCTTACTTTATCATTTAAAAAGCGGAAATTTGAACTTAACCGCGAGTTGATACGTTCGTAATCCGTATTGCGGCATAAACCATCTTGATTCATGTAATTTAGGGTCAATGCTACATTGCCATCCTTGAAACCTTTGGAAAGTGATAGGTTGTAATTTTGCATAAGTGCCGTATCAAAGATCTCTTTTGCCCAATCTGTGTTTCCTGAACGGATTTTTATGCCATCTTGATCGTAATAGAATTCTTGGAGTTCGGGAGTTTCACCGTTACCATATACTATACTATTAGGATGCGTACCATATGTATTCTTATATGCCTGCCAATATACCTCTCCCCATTCATAGGCATCTAACATATCTATGTTTGATGTAAATGTCTGTGCGGTCAATGACATGTCGAAATTTACTTTCACATCGCCTTCTTTAGCACGCTTAGTGGTAATGATAATCACACCGTTGGCGGCCTGAGCGCCATAGATGGCTGCAGAAGCAGCATCTTTCAGCACTTGAATGGATTCCACATCATTAGAAGAAAGAATTGTGGCTATATTATCACGGGTTTGTACACCGTCAATCACATAAAGGGGAGAGGAATTGTTGATGGTAGTAACACCGCGAAGCAGTGTACTGGTGTTCCCTCCTCCCGGAGTACCATCTGTAGTGATATTCATACCTGCAACCCTTCCTTGTAATCCTGTAAGAATATTTCCTGTTGGAATGTCTGCCACATCTTTCATTTTGACTACAGCAACCGACCCGGTCAGACTAGCTTTCTTTTCAGACATATAACCTGTCACTACCACTTCATTCAACATTTGTGAATCTTCCATCATCTCGATACGAACGGTGGGTTGTGCTTTTACCGTTACAGCTTGAAAACCGATATAAGAAACAGATAATTCGGAACCCTGTGAAACGGTCAGTGAGAAATTACCGTCAATGTCTGTAATGGTTCCGTTATTTTCGGAGCCTACTTCTATTACGGAAGCTCCAATGACAGAAAGACCTGTGGATTTCTCCACTACTGTACCTTTTACAGAGATCTGTTGTGCATGCAACGTAATCCCTATAAACAGTGCCACTAATATAGTGCACGTCTTAAAACAGATGTTTTTCATCATACATAATATTTTAAAGTTAAAATTATATTTAGATACGAATCTTAGCCATACAGCTTCTGATTTTCTCCGTGGCAAATATAAAACCAACATAAATATTTTATCATAACATTTGTTGCAAAAGATATAATGAATGATACATCGCAGAAGAGCATTAGCGCATAAACAACTATAATACAATAACATAACAGTAAATCAGAAAAAAAAATAAAACTATTTTTTAATATGTCCTTAACTCAAGTTTCACAAATATGTGAAACGAATTGAGTAAGAAGTCATCAGCGAAAACAAAAATAAACTTTATCCATCAGCGAAATTAAATTAGCATATAAAATTGATTTCAACAAGTCTGCTTTGGGTAACGAAGCCACGTTTTGACACGGATAGCATGGTAATGATAGATTAAAACTAAAGTAAGAGAATTTTCATACTCTCCAACTCATAAATTATAAGTTAGACTGTTCCTGTTTTGACCTTTTTCTTTTGGATAAATCGCCTTATAGAAGAAATAACGAACAAAGAGACATCAACCATATAATTTATCAGCCAAAAGCGCAATGCCATTATCCGCCACTATCACCCCATTCCAATATAGTATGTACAATAGATAACCGTACTTCGAACAATTTTATCCTTTTCTGTTCTTAAAATTCACTATCTTTGACACCCAAAGAAAACTATAAAAAACATACCATGAAGAAATTAATTGTAGCTACCTTGTTATTAGGCAGTGGCACATTACTGTCTGCACAAAAAACTGCAAAAATACCGGCATACTATAAACCGGCAAAAAGCGAAATGTACCATAAAGGCTGGATAGACTTCAACAAAAACGGTATCAAAGATATATATGAAGACCCTGCCGCAACACTCGATGCCCGCATTGAAAACCTCTTGCAGCAGATGACACTCGAAGAAAAAACCTGCCAGATGGTTACCCTCTACGGCTACAAACGCGTACTGAAAGATGCTCTTCCCACCCCCGAATGGAAACAGATGCTCTGGAAAGACGGTATCGGAGCCATTGACGAACATCTGAACGGCTTCCAGCAATGGGGATTGCCACCCTCGGACAATGAAAACGTCTGGCCTGCCTCGCGTCATGCCTGGGCACTGAACGAAATACAACGCTTCTTTGTTGAAGATACCCGCCTCGGAATCCCCGTGGATTTCACTAATGAGGGCATCCGTGGCGTGGAAAGTTATAAAGCCACCAATTTCCCCACCCAACTGGGATTAGGACACACGTGGAACCGCGAACTTATCCGCCAAGTAGGACTTATCACCGGACGGGAAGCCCGCATGCTGGGCTATACCAACGTCTACGCCCCCATCCTCGATGTAGGCCGCGACCAGCGTTGGGGACGCTATGAGGAAGTCTACGGCGAATCCCCCTATCTTGTTGCCGAGCTGGGTATCGAAATGGTACGCGGACTGCAACATAATCACCAAGTAGCCGCCACTGCCAAACACTTTGCTGCATACAGCAACAATAAGGGAGCACGTGAAGGCATGGCGCGCGTTGATCCGCAAATGCCGCCGCGCGAAGTGGAAAACATACACATCTACCCTTTCAAACGGGTAATCCGTGAAGCAGGGCTATTGGGCGTGATGAGTTCCTATAACGACTACGACGGCATTCCCATCCAGGGAAGCTATTATTGGCTGACTACCCGACTCCGCAAGGAAATGGGTTTCCGGGGATATGTGGTATCGGACAGCGATGCCGTAGAATATCTCTATACCAAGCATAACACCGCCAAAGACATGAAAGAAGCCGTACGCCAAAGCGTGGAAGCAGGCCTCAACGTACGTTGTACATTCCGCTCGCCCGACTCATTCGTACTTCCGCTACGCGAACTCGTAAAGGAAGGCGGACTGAGTGAAGAAGTTATCAATGACCGTGTGCGTGACATCCTTCGGGTAAAGTTCCTTATCGGTCTGTTCGATGCTCCCTATCAAACAGACCTTGCCGGAGCTGACGATGAAGTGGAGAAGGAAGCCAATGAAGCCGTTGCCCTACAGGCATCCCGCGAATCCATCGTATTGCTGAAAAATACAGATAATACACTGCCGCTGAATATCGATAAGATAAAGAAGATTGCCGTCTGTGGTCCGAATGCCGATGAAGAAGGTTATGCTCTGACACATTACGGACCACTCGCCGTAGAGGTTACTACTGTCCTCGAAGGAATCCGCGAGAAAGCACAGGGTAAGGCCGAAGTGCTTTATACCAAAGGTTGCAACCTTGTAGATGCCCATTGGCCTGAAAGCGAAATCATGGAATACCCGCTTACCCCTGACGAACAAACCGAAATAGACCGTGCCGCAGCCAATGCCCGTCAGGCTGATGTAGCAGTAGTAGTACTGGGTGGTGGCCAACGTACCTGCGGTGAGAACAAATCGCGCACAAGCCTGGAATTACCGGGACACCAGTTGAAATTGCTGCAAGCCGTACAAGCCACGGGCAAGCCTGTTATACTGATATTGATTAACGGTCGTCCGCTATCCGTAAACTGGGCGGACAAGTTTGTCCCTGCCATTCTTGAAGCCTGGTATCCGGGCTCTAAAGGCGGTACGGCAGTAGCCGACATTCTCTTCGGCGATTACAATCCCGGAGGCAAACTGACAGTTACTTTTCCTAAAACAGTAGGACAAATCCCGTTCAACTTCCCCTACAAACCGGCTTCACAGATAGACGGCGGTAAAAATCCGGGACCGGACGGCAATATGTCACGCATTAATGGTGCACTGTATCCTTTCGGCTACGGTTTGAGCTATACTACTTTTGAGTATTCCGACCTCGAAATCACTCCCAAAGTAATCACACCCAACCAAAAAGCCACTGTACGACTGAAAGTAACGAATACCGGCAAACGTGCCGGTGACGAAGTGGTACAACTCTACACGCGCGATATTCTAAGCAGTGTCACCACCTACGAAAAGAATCTTGCCGGTTTTGAACGTATCCACCTGAAGCCGGGAGAGAGCAAAGAAATAGTTTTCACTCTTGACCGCAAGCATCTTGAATTGTTGAATGCCGATATGAAATGGACAGTGGAACCGGGCGAGTTCGCCATCATGGCGGGTGCGTCCTCCGAAGACATCCGGCTGAATGGTATACTTACTGTAGAAGATTACCAAGCTCGCCTGCAAGCACTTGAAAGTCAAAATCCCGTCAGTCCCGTAACAGCAAGTACCGATATGGAAAACGCCCCAAATGTGCTTGATAAACAAAAGAATACGGTCTGGCAGGGTAACAAAGGAGATTATATAACCTTTGCCCTAAAGAACGGAAGCAAAATAAACGAAGTTGCTATCGCTTTCAAGCGAGACAACGGACTTCCGGCAGAGTTCGAGATACAGCTTTCAGGCGGAGGCGGTCAGTTCCTTACTGTCTATTCGGGTACTGTCAGCCAATACGGCGAACTTATCTCCTATCCGTTCAAAGGAACCACGGCCAGTGACTTGCGCATCTTACTGAATGATGACCGTGTAGGAATAGCTGAAGTTGTACTGAAAGAATAAGGACATGCAGCATTCCTATTTTATGGTCTGACTGAAAGTTAATCTTTCGTAAATGAATATCCAAGAACAAAGAACTTCGTTAACTTTGTTATTTAAAATTCATAGTTATAAACCGATAGAGAAATATGAAGAAAAAAATGATATGGGTGGCCGGCATTCTAATAGCTACAAGTGCCTATGCCCAAACAGATGTCAGCACCGGTATTATGCGCGGTAAAGACTACGGAGTAACTTATCTCCTGCCTAAAACCGAAATAGAAATTGTAGTACAGGCTACCAAACATACATACATGCCCGGAGAGTTCTGTAAATATGCCGACCGCTACTTACGCATGAACAATGTATCTGCCGATCCGAATATCTATTGGACCATCGACAAAGTACAAACACACGTGGCGGGAGTACCCGATAAAGATAATGTATACTTCGTTAAGTTGAAAGATAAGACTGTAGCCCCACTAATGGAACTTACCGAAGACGGCATTGTCCGTTCCATCAACATACCGCTTAACAGCCATACGATACCGGCAACCAAAATAACCGCTGCCGCACAAGAAATCATAGATCCGCGTAAATTCCTTACGGAAGAAATACTCATGGCAAGTTCCAGAGCTAAAATGGCGGAGTTGGTAGCCAAGGAAATCTATAACATCCGTGAAAGCAAAAATGCCCTTCTCCGTGGTGAAGCCGACAATATGCCGCAGGATGGCGCCCAACTCAAAATCATGCTCGACAACCTCAACTTACAGGAACGTGCTATGACGGAGATGTTCTCCGGAACCTTGAAAGAAGAACCTCAGACGTTTACAATCCGCCTGACTCCCAAAGAAATGAACAATGAAGTAGCTTTCCGCTTCTCCAAACGATTGGGCATAGTGGCAAACGATGATTTGGCAGGCGAACCGTATTATATCTCCATAACCGATTTGAAGACTCCCGCCATTCCGGAAGAAGACAGTAAGAAAAAAGTAGACGGAGTTGCTTACAACGTTCCGGGACGCGCCCATGTTATATTAACAGGCAACAACAAGAAGATATTCGATGGTGAACTGCCCGTTACACAATTTGGTACTATAGAATATCTTGCACCTGTACTATTCAATAAAAATTCTACTATAAAAGTTTTGTTCGATACAGCTACCGGTGGATTAATCAAGGTAGACAGAGAAAGCAATTAGGAAATTGAGAGTCGAGAGTTGAAAGCAGGTCTGCATTGTAATACCAGATGGTAACTTTCAACTCTCGACTTTCAACTGAATGAATCCATCTTTCTGCAACTGCATAATGTAAGTAGTGACACGAGAAGGATAGTTATCTTCATTTTGGAAATGGTCGGTAAGCAGAGAGATTATCTCTTGTACGGTTCGGTTTCCATCTATCAAACGCCATACGGCAGTACCGTGTTCTTCCAGCTTCACATGAATATCGGCCGACATACTCTTCGGCAACAAAAAACGTCTCATCCAGTCGTACTTAAACCGAGGAAAGGAAAGTATCGCGTACTCCCCTTCCCATTCGGTTGTAATATGTCCGCACTGAACGGGAACAGTATCCAATAGGTTTACTTTTCCTTTTGTATCTGACATTACCGTTATCAAGCTTTGATATTAGGTTCTTCCAAACCAAGACCTTTCTTCTTGTCAACAACTTTAAGAATAAATCCCAGTACCAAAGCAGCAACGCCAAGACAAGCCAGCATTACAAGCGGTGCGGTGTAATCATACGAAACGGCAGCCTCTTCCGGAGTAATCACACCGTTCTTTAAATCAGCAACAAGCTGCGTATTGGTTTTATCAAGTACCTTTCCGATTAGAAGCGGGAAGAGCCAAAGACCAATATTCTGCACCCAGAAAATAAGCGCGTAAGCACTGCCTATAATCTTGGCATCAACCAATTTAGGAACACTGGGCCATAAAGAAGCAGGAACCAGTGAAAAACTTGCACCAAGTACCAATATAGTAAGATAAGCTATCACAACACCACCTACCGCATTATCTCTGAACTCAGGAAGAACAAACGCGAAAGTAAGATGGCAAAGAACCAGTAACATGGAACCTATCATCAGCATCGAAGCTGCCTTACCTTTATGGTCAACATAGTTGCCAAGTATCGGTGTTATACCTACAGCAAGCAAAGGGAAGACTGCAAATACTGTTTCGGCACTCTGACGCATATAACCCATATAACAGAAGACAGTGAGCAATACTCCGGCAAGGGTAAGCAAGCCATACTTCATACTTGCCTTCTTCATAAAATTACTTGCAAAAGAAGCACCCGCAACGACAAGCATAATGCAGTACTGAAGAATTGTCACCGTATTAGTAGCCCAGAAAGAGTCGGTGGGTACTTCCTTGAATACCAAATTACATTGCAGCATATTTACGGCATATTTCTGGAACGGGAATATAGCAGAATAATAAAGTACACAAAGAAGCGCTACCAACCAGAATCCGCCACTGGACAAAATAGTACCGAGATCGCTGATCTTGAACGGATCGTCTTTCTCCTCAGCCTCACCCGTCTGCTCGTCAAGTTTCTTATCCATGAAGAAGTAGACAATAAACATAATAAGTGCGATAAGCAATAGCACAACACCAAATGCCACTGAACGGGAAACATCAATAACACCCCCTAATTTAGCAAATACCGGAGAGAAAATCATGCAAGTGGCAACTCCCAAACGGGCAAGCGCCATTTCAGACCCCATAGCAAGCGCCATTTCACGGCCTTTGAACCACTTAACGATACCGCGAGACACCGTAATACCCGCCATCTCGACACCGCAACCGAAAATCATGAAACCTATTGCCGCAAATTTAGCTGATGCCGGCATACCTCTATAGAATGGAGAGATACCCAACTCATCGAAACCGGGAATATAATTCAGGTTGTTGGTAAACCAAGTTTGAAGTCCACTTCCCTGAAAAGCGTCTGTCACCGCATACCAATTGATGGTAGCTCCGACAAGCATCACAGCACCGGAAAGAATTGCAGTAAAACGTACACCCATTTTATCGAGGATAATACCTGCGAAAATAAGGAAAAATACGAATACATTAAGGAATGTCTCAGACCCCTGCATTGTACCGAATGCTGTAGAATCCCAGCCACGCGTGGACTGCATCAAGTCTTTAATAGGTGAAAGTATGTCCATAAAAATATATGAACAGAACATAGCAAATGCTAAAAGCAGCAATACCAACCAACGCATACCTGCCGAATCGCGTAGCGTCTGTCTCTTATACACATCTCCGAGCCCACGAGACGGAGCTACATCTCGTATG
>ENA-OYDC01000355-OYDC01000355.1-human-gut-metagenome-genome-assembly--contig:-NODE-355-length-13100-cov-4.741970_pt1 | contig 13100 bp, 10 predicted proteins | sample MGYA00243685_ERZ652898 | MGnify/ENA primary metagenome ERZ652898 (study PRJEB26926, sample SAMN06164546) | human gut metagenome | biome: ENVO:00009003; feature: ENVO:2100002; material: ENVO:00002003...
ATAGCGAACAATACGGCTGGATGATGGCGGTGGTGGTGATAGCCGTGGCGTGCGCCGCTTTGTTTTATGGCTGTTTCGCCCTGACCCGCGAACGGGTGAAACCGATAAAGGAGGTGCAAAACCCGTTAAAAGAAGACTTGAAGGACTTGTTTCACAACCGCCCTTGGTGGATATTGCTGGGCGCGGGCATTGCCGCCCTGGTGTTCAACTCCATCCGCGACGGTGCCACGGTGTACTATTTCAAATACTTCATCGTCGAAGAGAACCATGAAACGGTTTCCCTGTTCGGACTGTCCTTTGTGCTGAGCGGACTTTATCTGGCCGTCGGGCAAGCCGCCAATATCATCGGCGTGATGCTTGCCGCCCCGGTGAGCAACCGCATCGGAAAGAAAAAGACCTACATGTGGTCCATGATATGCGCCACGCTGCTCAGCATCGTGTTCTACTGGCTCGACCGCGACGACATCGCACTGATATTCACCTTCCAGGTGCTGATCAGCATTTGTGCGGGCAGCATTTTCCCGTTGCTTTGGAGCATGTATGCCGATTGTGCGGACTACTCGGAACTGAAGACAGGCAACCGCGCCACGGGGCTTATCTTTTCGTCCTCGTCCATGAGCCAGAAGTTCGGTTGGGCCATCGGAAGCGCCGTTACGGGCTGGCTGCTTGCCTATTTCGGTTTCCGGGCCAATGCCGTGCAAAACGAGCAGGCCATTCAAGGCATTAAAATGTTTCTGAGTTTCCTGCCTGCCGTGGGAACCGTGCTGAGTGTCGCGTTCATCAGTCTCTATCCGCTGTCCGAGAAGAAAATGAAGGAAATCACGGAAGAGCTGGAAGAACGAAGAAGAAATTAATATTTGATTATGAAAAAGAGAATGGAAACAACGATATTTCAACTCAAGAAAGAGGTGGAGGAAATACTTACCACCAACATCCTTCCCTATTGGATGGATAAAATGATAGACGTACAACATGGCGGATTCTATGGCCGCATCAACGGACAAGAGGTATTAATGCCCGAAGCTGAGAAAGGAGCCATCTTGAACGCACGTATTCTTTGGACTTTCTCTTCGGCTTACCGCCTATTGCATAAGCCTGAATATTTGGAAACTGCCACCCGTGCCAAGCGTGAAATCATCGACAGATTCTACGACAAGGAATTTGGAGGAATTTATTGGAGTATCAGTGCCGAAGACCGCCCGCTAGACACCAAGAAGCAGATCTATGCCATTGGGTTTGCCATCTACGGACTCAGTGAATACCATCGTGCTACGGGAGACAACGAAGCGTTGGAATACGCCATCCGTTTGTTTCACGACATTGAGGCGCACAGCTTTGACCGAAAGAAAAACGGATATTTCGAAGCACTGACCCGAGAATGGGAAGAATTGGATGATATGCGTCTCAGCAACAAGGATGCCAACGAACGCAAGACCATGAATACCCATTTGCACATTCTTGAGCCGTACACCAACCTGTTCAGGGTATGGAAAGACGATTACCTGAAACATCAGCTGTACAACCTCGTTCGCTTGTTCATCGATCGCATACTGGATACAGACACATCGCATCTACAGCTCTTCTTCAATGACGATTGGGAAAGCCAATACCATATCATCTCCTACGGACACGACATTGAAGCGTCCTGGCTCCTTCACGAAGCTGCCATGGTGCTAGATGACAAAACACTATTGGACGAAGTGGAGCCTCGTATCATTGACATTGCCGAAGCTGGCACCGAAGGTTTTCTAACCACTGCGGGTATGCTATATGAACAAAATGTGGACACGGCTTCAATAGATGCCGACCGCCATTGGTGGGTTCAGGCAGAGACCATTGTGGGCTATATCAATTTGTATCAGCATTTTGATGACAAACTGTCTTTATCCCGTGCCTTACAGTGTTGGGAATTCGTCAAACGGAATTTGATAGACCGCGAGAATGGAGAATGGTACTGGAGTCTCCGAGCCGACGGCAGTGTGAATCGAAATGAAGACAAAGCGGGATTTTGGAAATGTCCTTATCACAATGGACGCATGTGTATGGAAATTATGGAAAGATTTGTTTAAAAACTGTCATTCATTATTTTTGAGAACGATTTTAAACATTGAAAAGGTATGAAAAGAATAATCATAGCGCTTTGTATGCTGTACCTCTTCGGAGGAAATTTATCAGCCAAAGTAGTTTTACCCCAAATTCTGAGCGACCATGCGGTATTACAGCAACAGACAGAAGTGAAGCTATGGGGTAAGGCAGTACCGAACACTACGGTCAACGTAACTCCTTCATGGAATAATCAGACGATAACCGCTCAATCCGATAATGAAGGAAGATGGCAGGTAAGCATACAGACTCCTGCCGCCGATTTCACTCCATACAGTATTGAGTTTTCAGATGGAGAAATAACTCGCATCCAAAACATACTAATTGGTGAAGTTTGGTTCTGCTCTGGACAATCGAATATGGAAATGCCGCTGAACGGTTTCTGGAATTGTCCGATAGAGCATGCTAACGAAACGATAGCCACCTCTGGCGAATGGAACGCTATTCGTATGGCTACCATTCCCAAGACCGGTGCATTGACTCCCCAAGAACATGTAGCGGGTAGTTGGAAAGAAAGCAATCCTTTCAACGCACCTTATTTCAGTGCAACCGCTTTCAACTTTGCCAGGATGTTGCACCGGGTGCTTCGTGTACCAGTAGGCATTATCTCGTGCGCTTGGGGTGGCTCGCGTGTAGAAGGCTGGCTGCCTCGTGAGGTAGTGGAAGGTTTTCGGGATGTTGACTTAAAAAAGGAAATCAAGAAGCCAGAAAAAGGGAAAGAATGGGATTACTATACACCGACAGTTATGTATAACGGCATGCTAAAGCCCCTTCAACGCTATACCATTCGTGGATTTCTTTGGTATCAAGGAGAATCGAACGTAGGTAAAGAGAAAACATATGTCGAACGTCTGCGAATCATGGCTGAGCTTTGGCGCAAAGAGTGGGGAAAGGGAGAACTTCCTTTTTATTTGGTAGAAATTGCTCCATATGATTATGGTGAAGGAATCAGCGGAGCATTATTACGCGAAGCACAGTTCCAAGCATCTTCTCTCATTCCCAATAGCGGTATGGTATGTACTAACGATTTGGTTTATGCCTACGAAAAGTCGCAAATTCATCCCTGCCAAAAAGAAGAAGTGGGCAAACGATTGGCTTATCTTGCACTGAACAAGACCTATCAGTATGGAAGCATAGCCTGCGAATATCCTTCTTATTGGAACATGAGTATACAAAGTGACACAGTAGAACTGATTTTTCACCATGCAGATGAAGGACTGAGTCCGTGGAAAGATATAAAAGGTTTCGAGATAGCCGGAGCAGATAAAGTGTTTTATCCGGCCGTAGCCGTTCTCGTCCCTGAAAAGAAAACCATCCGGGTACATTCGGATAAAGTGAAACATCCGGTGGCTGTGCGTTATTGCTTTCATAACTTCCAACCCGGCAATTTAAAGAATCATCGCGGTATGCCCGTCATTCCATTCAGAACAGATCATTGGTAAACAAATAAATTAAACCAGCATGAAAAATATATTAGTAGCAACAGTATTATCTCTCAGTATGGCAACAAACGTATGTGCCCAAGTGCAACCGGCCATTCCTTCGGATGCCCGGATAGAAAAGAAAGTGGAATCTCTTCTGAAAAAGATGACCCTGGAAGAGAAAGTAGGACAGATGTGTGAAATTACCATCGATGTAATAACCGATTTCAGCAGCCCGAATGACTTTAAGTTGAGCGAAGCCTTGCTCGATACCGTCATCGGGAAATACAAAATAGGTTCCATCCTGAATGTTCCCCTCAGTGTGGCACAGACCAAAGAAAAGTGGGCGGAAACTATTCGCCAAATCCAAGAAAAGTCATTACAAGAGATTGGCATCCCTTGTATCTATGGTGTAGACCAAATTCATGGTACAACCTATACCCTTGACGGTACCCTCTTTCCACAAGGAATTAACATGGCGGCCACCTTCAACCGCGAACTGGTACGCCGTTCGTGCGAAATATCTGCCTACGAGACAAAAGCCTGTTGTATCCCTTGGACATATGCTCCTGTTATGGACCTGGGACGCGATCCGCGCTGGCCGCGTATGTGGGAAAGCTATGGTGAGGACAGTTACGTCAATGCCCAAATGGCCGTCGAAGCAGTAAAAGGATTCCAAGGAGAAAATCCGAATCGAATAGACAAGTACCATGTGGCAACCAGTTTGAAACATTTTATGGGGTATGGCGTACCTGTTTCGGGCAAAGACCGTACTCCCTCTTCCATTTCGGAAATTGATTTGCGCGAAAAACATTTCGCTCCTTTTTTGGAGTGTATCCGCAACGGTGCGCTAACTCTCATGGTCAATTCGGGTGTGAACAACGGAATGCCTTTTCACGCCAATAAGGAACTGCTCACTGGATGGTTAAAAGAGGATTTGAACTGGGATGGCATGATTGTAACAGACTGGGCCGATATTAACAATCTTTGTACCCGCGATCACATTGCCGCCACCAAGAAAGAAGCCATCAAGATTGCCATCAACGCGGGCATTGATATGTCCATGGTTCCTTATGAGGTGAGTTTTTGTACGTGGCTGAAAGAACTAGTGGAAGAAGGTGAGGTATCGATGAGTCGTATTGATGATGCTGTGCGCCGTGTGCTCCGCTTAAAGTACCGTTTGGGGTTGTTTGAAAATCCTTATTGGAATATTGAAGAATACAATAAATTTGGCAGCAGTGAATTTGCCCAAGTAGCACAAAAGGCAGCCGAAGAGTCATTGGTACTATTGAAGAATGAAGAAAATGTACTTCCCTTAGCTCAAGGAAAAACAATTTTACTAACCGGACCCAATGCCCATTCCATGCGTTCACTAAATGGAGGATGGTCATATTCCTGGCAAGGTGACAAGGCCGATGAATGTGCAGAAGCTTATCATACCATTTACGAAGCCTTATGCAATAAATATGGCAGAAATCATATTATTTATGAACCAGGCGTTACCTATGTCACCGGGAAAGGCTCTCTGTGGTGGCAGGAGAACCAACCGGAAATAGAGAAGGCAGTACAAGCAGCTAGTAAAGCGGACATTATCATCGCCTGCATCGGAGAGAACTCTTATTGTGAGACACTGGGTAATCTGACTGATTTAAATCTTTCAGGTAACCAAAAAAAATTGATAAAAGCTTTGGCTAAAACAGGGAAACCGATTGTCATGGTGCTGAACGAAGGTCGTCCGCGTATTATCAATGAAATTGTTCCGCTAGCAAAAGCTGTGGTACATATCATGTTGCCTGGCAACTATGGGGCTGACGCACTTGCAAACCTACTGGCAGGTGATGCGAATTTCAGCGGTAAATTGCCGTTCACTTATCCTCGTTTGATTAACTCACTAGCTACTTATGACTACAAGCCTTGTGAAAACATAGGCCAAATGGACGGAAATTACAACTACGATGCTGTAATGGATGTACAATGGCCATTCGGTGCCGGACTGAGCTATACTACTTACCGTTACAGCAACTTCCGTGTGAACCGTTCTTCTTTCACCGCTGATGATGAACTTGTTTTCAGTATTGATGTGACCAACACAGGCAAGATGGCAGGAAAAGAAAGCGTGCTTCTCTGCTCCAGTGACTTGGTGGCCAGTCTTACACCTGACAACATCCGTTTGCGCGGATTCGAAAAAGTCTCGTTGCAACCGGGCGAGACCCGGACAGTCAGTCTGAAGTTGAAAGGCAGCGACCTCGCCTTTGTAGGTTACGACGGAAAATGGATACTCGAAAAAGGAGAATTCAGAATGACTTGCGGCAGTGAGCAAATCATAATTCAATGCAGCGATACGAAGAAATGGGAAACTCCTAATAAATAATTTTTAGCGACAATATCATAAGCCCCCAATTACCAGACACAGTACGATGCAGGATGGGCATGTGCTATTTTGCCAAGAACGTGATGGGGTCTTTAAAGAGACTTTATTTTACTCTAACCGAACTTCGTCATCATAAGAGGCTATATCTGTTAGCCTCTATGTGTGGCGAAATATTTATTTAGCCGACACTAAATAAAAATCTATGACACCACTATGTTAATTATTAGTGGGATAGATGTGCAAGAAGTATGGTTTGCATTGGTTGTTCTACAGCTTTTTCGATGGATAGAAGATAACCAAACTGATAAAAAGTATCTGTAAAGGAGTATGTTCCTTCAAGGACGAAGTGAACAATGTCGAAAAAGAGATAGACGAAATCAATGACTCCGAACAAAAGAAGTAAGTATATGGCAACTGATAAGAGCATACAATCCCTCAGGAAACATTTGGAGGTTCTGTGGATGACAGTCATGAAGATCGTCGCCGTAACCGTCGTGTTCGTTATTACGGCATTCTTCTTCAAGGAGCAGCTGTTTGATGTTATACTTGCTCCGAAAAACGGTAAATTCATCACTTATCGGTTACTCAACCGAATAATTTTATGGACAGGAAACAGCATACCTCCATTCTCAATCAGGTTTATCAACACGGAGTTTGCTCAGCAGTTCATCATTCACATGAAGACGGCATTGTGTGCCGGTATGTTGTGTACCTCTCCTTACATACTTTACCAACTGTTCCGATTTGTATCTCCTGCGCTTTATGATAATGAACGGCGATATGTAATCCGAATGGTCGGAGGTGGCTATGCGATGTTCTCTCTGGGGGTACTCGTCAGCTACTTTTTAATCTTTCCGCTGACATTCCGTTTCTTGGGAACTTATCAGGTGAACGGTGATGTGGATAATCTCATCACGTTTGATTCGTATATCTCAACACTCGTTATGATGTGCCTTGCGATGGGTGTTATCTTCGAGATATCTATCCTCTCGTGGCTGTTTGCCAAACTGGGTTTCCTTTCAGCTGATTTCATGCGCAAGTACCGCAAACACGCCATTGTGATAATCCTTGTGGTTGCTGCGATTATTACGCCGACATCGAACGTGTTCACGCTTTCGCTGGTCGCCCTGCCGATGTGGGTACTTTATGAAATGAGTATATGGATTGTAAAAAACTCAAAGATGAATGAAGATACTGTTGCAACATAAGATATTCATTGGATATTTCCTTTTGATGGCGATCATCGGCAGCATGGTCGCTATTGTTCTCCATGAGCGTAACCGGGTACAGAAGATAGAAAACGAATCAATCGCCATTTTCCAGACCCAATATGACATCAACACCGCCCACCGCTATGTTACCGCATTGGTGACTTATGGCGAATCCGTCTTGGTGTGGAACAATGAGGATTCCCTGGCTTACCGGAAACGTTGTGTGCAGACCGATTCCATGCTGCAAATCTTACGAGTGCAATGCGAGGATTTCATACGACTCGCTCAGATTGATTCGCTCCGCACATTGTTAGCCGCCAAAGAAGAGCATCTGTTCCAAATCATGGAAGCCTCACGGAAACAAAAAAGAACAGACACTCTCTTGTTCAATCTGAAGCCAACCGTGACGAAACAAACAACTACCCGGACAGTTACCCGTAAAAAGAAAGGCATCGCCGGATTCTTCGGAGGCAAGGAAACCGTACAGATACCCGTTGTCACAACCCGGCAAACCTCGTTGGATAAAAACTTGATTTCCTTGATGAATGAACAGCAACGGGACATAGATGCCTATACAGACAGCCTGCGGTTATGTAACAAAGAACTCAACCGTAAACTGCGAATGCTGATTACAAGTCTGGATGAACAGACATGGACTGCTTTCCGAAACAAGGAGGCGCGTCTGAAAGCATCCTACGAACATTCGACTTTGGTCATTACCGGCTTGATTATATTCTCAATCATCCTGTTGTTCATTTCATATCTTGTCATACAACGGGATATTAAGGTCAAGGCAAAAAACAAGAAACACCTGGAGGAAACGATAGAGCAGAACATCGCGCTGTTAGAGATGCGGAAGAATATCATCCTGACAATCTCCCATGACATCCGTGCCCCTCTGAACGTAATCAGCGGTAGCGCGGAACTTGCCGTGGATACTAGGGAAAAGAAACGAAGAAACACGCACCTGAACAACATCAGGATCGTGTGCCGACATATTGTACATCTGCTTAACAACCTGCTGGACGTGTACCGCCTGAACGAGGCAAAAGAAACCCGCAACGATGTGCCGTTCAACCTGAACGCCCTGTTGGAACGCATTGCCTTTGGCTTCTCCCATGTGGTCAACAACAAAGGCATCCTGTTCAGCCACGACTTTACCGATACCGATGTCAAACTTTGCGGTGACGTGGACCGTATCGAGCAGATTCTGGACAACTTGCTCAGCAATGCCGTCAAATTCACGGAAACCGGCACGATCAGTTTGAATGCCCGTTATAACGAAGGAAAGTTGCTGTTGGAAGTCAAGGATACCGGCATAGGCATGAGTAAAGATGCGCTTTCTCGTATATTCCGTCCGTTTGAACGATTGGGTTCCGTCAGGAACGCGGAGGGTTTCGGATTAGGCCTGCCAATAACAAAAGGTCTTGTCAACCTGCTTGGCGGGACAATAGACGTTACGAGTGATATTGACCGTGGCAGCACGTTCCGCGTGACGCTCCCATTGAAAACCACGGATGAAACAATAGAGAGCGAGAGCCTGACAATACCACACCCTGCACATCTGCCTCAGAATGTGCTTGTCATTGATGACGATGCGATGCTACTGGACGTGATAAAGGAAATGCTGGAGCGCAACGGCATGAATTGTACGGCCTGCACAACCACCAAAGATATAGTCAAGGCGATGCGGGGCAAGGATTATGACCTGTTGCTTTCCGACATTCAGATGCCGGGAACCAACGGCTTCGACTTGCTGACCCTGTTGCGTCGTTCGAATATCGGGAACTCCCGCACGATCCCCATTATCGCCATGACCGCGCGTGGTGACAGGGACAAGGAGGCTTTTCTCCATGCCGGATTTACGGACTACATTTATAAGCCGTTTTCTTCCTCGGAACTGCTCGGACTGTTTTCGAGGATAAAGACAGACAGGCGGGAGGAAAAGCCGGAGGTTGATTTCAACATGGTACTTTCCGAGGTCAGTGACAAGTACAAGGCACTGCTTTCCTTCATATCCCAGTCGGAAAAGGATAGGGAGGAACTTGATGCCGCCATAAAAAACAGCGACCGGCATAAGTTGCGTGAAATCACCCACAGGATGCAACCGATGTGGGAGTTACTGCGGATGGAAGAGCCCCTGCTGGCTTACCGTACTTTTCTGAAGGACAGAGAAACAAGCGACAAAGAGTTAAATGAATATACCCAGCAGATAATAGACAGCACCGCCACGCTAATCAGGGCGGCGGAAGCCGAGATAAAAAGACTGACGAATGAAACGGAAAATACTGATAGTTGAAGACAATGTGGGGCTGTCACAAATACAGAAAGACTGGCTTTCCCAAGCCGGTTATGAAGCGGTGACAGCCATGAACGAGCCGATAGCCCGCTCGCTGATACGCAAAACGCAGTTCGACCTTATATTGTCGGACGTGCGGTTGCCGGAAGGCGACGGCATTTCCCTGTTGGAATGGCTGCGCAAGGAGAAGAAGGACATCCCGTTCATCATAACGACCGAATACGTTTCCGTCCCGGACGTTGTGCGCACCATCAAACTGGGAGCCAGGGACTACCTGCCTAAACCGGTACACAGGGATTACCTGTTGGAACTGGCGGAAGATATATTCCATCCCGTAGCCACCGTGAGAAAGCAGGAGAGGCAGTTGTTTCACCGCACAAGCCCCATGATCCTGAAAGTGGAAAAGTTTGCCAGACTGGTCGCCCCTTCCGAGATGTCCGTGATGATACTCGGAGCCAACGGGACCGGTAAGGAATCGGTGGCACAGACCATCCATGACAACAGCGAACGATATGGCAAGCCTTTTGTCGCCGTAAACTGTGGCGCATTGCCCCGTGAGTTGGCCGCCTCGTTGTTTTTCGGGCACGAGAAAGGCGCGTTCACCGGTGCGGATACGGCAAAGAGCGGATATTTCGACCTGGCGAAAGGCGGCACGCTGTTCCTTGACGAGATAGGCACCATGCCGCATGAAATCCAATCCATGCTTCTTCGGGTATTGCAGGAGAATGTATATACCCCGATCGGTAGCGGCAGGGAACGGATTTCGGATGTCAGGGTCATTTCCGCGACAAACGAGAATATGGAACTGGCTATCAAGGAGGGGCGGTTCAGGGAAGACCTTTACCATCGTCTGAACGAGTTTGATATCCGGCAGCCTTCTCTGGAGGAATGCCCGGAAGACATCCTCCCGTTGGCAGAGTTTTTCCGTGAACGCTTCTCGAAAGAACTGAAAAGGGAGACACGGGGATTTACGGAGGATGCCAAACGCAGGATGCTTGCCTACCGGTGGCCGGGCAACGTGCGCGAACTGCAAAACCGTGTCAAGCGTGCCGTGCTGGTTTCGGAAAATCCTTTATTGGAACTTCCTGAGTTAAATACAGGAGGTCAAATGGAGCACACGAATGGGGAGATCGCCTCTATCATGTTACCATTGAAAGACGAGAAAATAGAAAAAGAATCCATCATAAAAGCCCTGCAAATATGCAACGGACATCGTGAACAAGCGGCGCGGTTACTGAAAATAAATCCCGCGACATTGTATCGGAAGATGAAAAAATACGGACTGCGGTAGGTTGAAAACACGAATAAAGTTCATTCTCTTTTCAGTAGCGGCCATTTTTTGAGAGGCCGACTGTATATATTATTACGGTCATTTTTCAAGTTTTTGTTCCTGATTTTCCGTCTTCAGGCGCAACGACTTCGGAGTGAAGCCCGTCCCGAGCCTTCAGGCGAGTGGCAAGTTGTTTTGGGGTGCCGGAAATAATTTCGGGTGCCCCAAAACACAACTTGCCATGTTCGCTTGAACATGAATTTTTCTTCCGAAAAATCAAAATGTGGCATTCTATCCGCTTTCCGCCAATAAACCCCTTCTACCGCCATCTTTATCATTCCTTGAATACCCAAAACTGGAGCCATCGAGACACTTGGGCGGTGTAACAGGATGACACACGGTGTCACAGACCGTCAGCAGACCGCCATGATAGTGGCAATCCGGAAATTTTATCGTTATTTTGCCGCATGTCAGAACGCGTCCGGTCGCACAATTATCCATGTGTTCGTCAAGTACGGGGTGTATTATTGCATCCGCCCATTGGGTAACGGGTGAACGGAAACATATAAGAACATAATAATGCGTCCACTCCCCCATGTATGAATGCGTGACCGTCTTAATGCCGGACGGAACACATGAGGGATTGGGTACGTGACCGACTTATTTGGTGGATGTACATACCCGTTCAGCGATACTCACATGCGGGAATGGTCATATGGTCGCATTCACGACATGAGGGAAATGCAAGATTGCCGGAAAAGAATTGTCCAACTATCTAAAATATATAATTATGGCAAAGAGAAAAGAGGTTAAAATCAACGAGGAGCAGATACGCGACATGATGACTGGGGACATTCCTGCCGTCTTCATGGAAAAAAATCATGGAAACAACGCTGCCGACTCCCCCAAAGAAGGTGGCAAGGAACCAAAAACGGAAAATCAATCCGGGATTCCTGCCGTACCAAACAAAGTGGAAGATTCCGGCATATCTACCGGTGAAGAAGTACCGACCCCGGTCCTCCGAGAGAAAACACGCCAGAAAAGGAACGGCTTGCAGGATTATCCCGAACATCTGTTTGATAACAACGTTGTAAGGGAGCGCCGACAGACCTATGTCAGCAGTGACAACTACGAACGGGTGCGCATCCTGCTTTCCGTGATAGCACCGACCGTCAGCATCTCGTGCTATATAGACAATATCCTCTCGGCCCACCTGGAACAGTACCGTGACGAGCTGAATGCCCTATACAGCAGCCGTATCAACCTGAAACCGTTATGATTCTACATGTGGCCGCATGAGAAAAGGGACACCCGGCTGTCGGAATCTCTTCCTTCAGCCGGATGCCCCCCCCCCGTTTCTCTTTAACGGTCCCGTGTTCATCTCGTACCGGTGGCTCTCCTTCCTTTCGGTATCGGATTGTCAAGGATTATCCTGTAACAGAACTTTCCGTCCACCTTCACCGGCTCCCTTGCCACCATAAATCCGGCACATTTCTCCACCTTCGCGGCATCGAGTATCATTCCGGCTATGAAGCTGTTGGAGAAACGGGCGCAACGTGGGTCATTCCATATCATGAAGCCGTTTTCGTCATCCGATACGAACATGTACCAGTCTTTCGGCCTGTCATCGTCCCTGGCGATTCCCAGCCGGTTTCCGGCGTGCAGTTTAAGTTCCCTGCTCAATATCTTACTCAGGTACATGCTGCCGTCACGGCATACCGTGATGATCCGTTTTCCCTTGTAGGTCAGTGCCGGATGTGAATTGCTCTTGTCATAAACTGTCAGTTTCATAATCAATCATGTTTTTAGTGATACATTTATTTTCTGTCATGCCGCCTCGCCGGCCATAATCAGTCTTCTTTGGGCAATGAATCTCCGGTTCGCCCGGACGGATTCCATCATGGTCTGTGCCCTACGTGCCACCACCGATGTTTTCTCGCCCATGTGTCTGGCGATGGTACGGAACGAGCTGCCGGTCTCGTAAAACCGCAGCATGAATATCCTGTAATCCTCGTAGGAGAAGTGCCGCCTGAGGAATTTCTGTATGTCCCTTACCAGCCTGTCGCACCCGGTAAGCATCTCTTCCCGCTCATCGGTCTCTTCCGTGCAGTCCGCCTCACCCAGTCTTGAGAAATACTCGTCCCCGGGGTTGTCGTAACGGCTGTCTTCCCTTGTTCCCGATTGCAGGATTTTCCGATAACACCCGAAGAAGTAGGATTCCAAGTCCTCTATTCCGTTGTTTGAGAACATCACCTGCTTCCTGACTGCCAGATACGCGTCATGGAACGCGTCCTCGTTGATCTTTCCATAAAGGGACACGCTCTCTTTCAGTCTCGCGTATGAACGGTTGAACCATCCGTTGAATTCTTTCACGTCTTTTGTTGCCATATCCTTTGATTTTTATCTGTTAGACATCCGGCCTGCG
>ENA-OYDC01000408-OYDC01000408.1-human-gut-metagenome-genome-assembly--contig:-NODE-408-length-12252-cov-5.053456_pt1 | contig 12252 bp, 10 predicted proteins | sample MGYA00243685_ERZ652898 | MGnify/ENA primary metagenome ERZ652898 (study PRJEB26926, sample SAMN06164546) | human gut metagenome | biome: ENVO:00009003; feature: ENVO:2100002; material: ENVO:00002003...
GAGATGTAGCTCCGTCTCGTGGGCTCGGAGATGTGTATAAGAGACAGACATTTTCTTCTCACGTTTGATCCCCAAAGCGGTTACCACCACTTCGCCAATCTGCTGTGTATCTTCCTGCATGGTTACATTCAGTACATTCTTGCCATCGGGCTTCAATGTTTCCGAACGGTAACCAATGTATGAGAACACAATCTCACCATTTCCGGGAACGGACAAAGAATAGTTACCTTCAAAGTCTGTAATCGTACCGGCTGTGGGATTTCCTTTCACTTGTACGTTTACACCAATCAAGGCTTCGCCTGTCGCATCAACCACTGTTCCGGTCACTGTATGTTCCTGTCCTGTCTGTTGAGGTGTCTGAGGCTCTCCGGATGCTGAAAGATAGACAATGTTATCCTCTATCTTATACGTAATTCCTTTGCCTTGCAAAGCCGCATCAAGTACAGACTGTAATGAACCGTTCTTCACATCAATGGCATTCACCGGCATTTCAGCCAGCTTGTCATCATAGAAAAACTGATAGTTAGACTGTGATTTAATGTTCTTGATCACTGCTCCAAGCGTTGTCTTGGGAGTTGAAAGAACGATTTGCGCGCGGGTCCATTGTATGGGTGCAGCCACAAACAAAAGAATCAAAAGCGCCCTGAGTAATTTGGGCTTTCTCATTAATTGATTGCCTTTCATAATTTATAAATTCGTTAACACTGACTTGTTTTTCTCCAGTGAAGGGGTTCTCATTCCCCTTTCGAGAATAAAAAACAGGCAGCTAAAAGAAAACACTTACTCCATCTTGTTCTTTTTTCTAAATTTTCCAGAAAAAAGCAGAGGAAAGGCAAAAGTAGTAATATCATCGGACTTTGACGTATAGAAGAAATACTTAAAAAGAAAAAGGGGATGTACTCTTGCAATGCTGCCAAAAGAGAACATCCCCCTCCAACCTCTCTTTACAAGAGAGAAATGCATGGTGAAACTTTTATTTCATTGTTTCGTCTTTTGAAAATGAATAAGGCAAATCACTTTCTTGTGTTCCACGCTGCATATTCGGACGGTCGGTCATCTTGAAGTCAATAGTACCGCCTTGTAACAATTCGTTATGCTTCAAATAATTCTTGGTATAAACAGTACCGTTTACACGCATTTCATCTACATATCGGTTGGTATCGCTGTTATCCGATGCGGTTATTACCAAGTTCTTTCCGTTTTCAAAATGAAGTGTCGCCTTCTTGAACAACGGAGCACCCAGAATATACTCATCCGTACCGGGACATACCGGATAGAACCCTAATGCGGAGAATACATACCATGCCGAAGTCTGACCATTGTCTTCATCACCGCAATATCCGTCCGGACCGGCTGTATACATACGGTTCATCACCTCACGCAACCAATATTGCGCTTTCCAAGGCTGGCCTGCATAGTCATACAGATAAATCATGTGCTGGATGGGCTGGTTTCCATGTGCATAGTTACCCATGTTCATGACTGTCATTTCACGAATCTCATGAATTACCTGTCCGTAATAGCTATCATCAAAGATGGGGGGAACCGAAAAGACAGAATCAAGCATGGTAACGAACATTTCCTTACCTCCCATCAAATCAATCAATCCCTGATGGTCATGGAATACAGACCAGGAATAATGCCAGCTGTTTCCTTCCGTAAAGTCACCTCCCCATTTCAACGGCGAGAATTCAGGAGCGAACTTGCCGTCCTTCTGCTTGCCACGCATCAATTTACTTTCCGAATCAAACAGGTTCTTATAGTTCATGGCACGTTTGGCAAAAAGTGCGATTTCCTTCTTCGGACGCTTCAACTCTTTCGCCAGCTGATAAATACACCAGTCATCGTATGCATATTCCAATGTACGGGCTGCATTCTCATGAATCTTCACATCACAAGGCACATAGCCCAGCTTGTTATAATATTCATATCCCAGACGTCCGGTAGAAGAAACTTCAGGATGTACAGCTTCCGTTCCATGAATCAGTCCTTTGTATAATGTTTCCACATCTTCCACACGTACTCCTTTCAGATAAGCATCGACCAAGATAGAAGCTGAATTATTGCCGACCATGCAACCACGATGACCGGGGCTGGCCCATTCGGGGAAGAAACCGCTTTCCTTATAAGTATTAACCAAACCTTCCTGTATCTCCTTATTTACCGAAGGATACATCAGGTTCAAGAAAGGGAACAAGCAACGGAATGTATCCCAGAAACCTGTATCCGTATACATATATCCCGGCAGCGTTTCGCCATTGTAAGGACTGTAATGAACAGGTTGTCCGTTGGCATCCAGTTCATAGAATTTACGCGGAAACAACAAGGAACGGTACAAGCAGGAATAGAAAGTGCGGTATTGATCCAATGTTCCACCTTCCACCTCTACTTTACCTAAGGCCTCATTCCAAGCCTCTTTACCTTTCTGTACCAATACTTCAAAACTGTCACCACCCAATTCCTTCAGGTTCCGAATTGCTTGTTCAGGACTGATGAATGAAGAGGCCACACGGGCATGAACTACTTCACCTTTCTTTGTCTTGAAACCGATAACGGCTCCGGTATGGAAATCAGTCTGCTCCAGTTTACCTTCTTTCAAGGTTACAGGAACACTGCCATCCGGTTTTTCAGGCTGTACATCATTAGAGAACGTAGCCTCATAAGTAAACGGCTTATCAAACTCAATAACGAAATAATTCTTGAAGTTGGCAGGAACACCACCACTGTTACGGGTAGTATAGCCCACGATTTTGTTTTCTCCGGGAATCACCTTGACAGACGAACCACGATCAAAAGCATCCACCACTACATATGAATCATTCTCAGGAAAAGTGAAACGGAACATTACGGCACGCTCTGTAGGAACCATTTCGGTTACGACATCATGTTCTGCCAAATAAACCTTATAATAATAAGGTTTTGCAATTTCAGCTTTATGAGAGAACCAGCTTGCACGCTTGTCCTCTTCAAATTCCGGTTTTCCTGTTACGGGCATGATGGAAAATTGACCATAGTCATTAATCCACGGACTGGGCTGATGGGTTTGTTTGAAACCACGGATTTTATTAGCCATATAAACATACTGCCATCCGTCCCCCATCTTTCCTGTCTGGGGAGTCCAGAAATTCATACCCCACGGGCGGGATATGGCAGGATAAGTATTTCCTGTAGAGAGTTCAAAGGAAGACTGTGTACCTACCAACGGACTCACATAGTCTGCATAATCCTTTGCCTGTACAAACAGCGTGACACACAGCGCTACAACTGATAGAAATAGTTTTTTCATGATATTGCTATTTGGGTTAAGTTATACTTTTAATTCTTCACCTGTTTTCCCCATTCCGTCGGTACGGGACTCATGGTAATCTCCATCATTCCTCCACGTACCAGATCATCATGGGTAAAGAAAGGAACATCCAGCGGTTTTCCGTTCAACAAAACCGACTCAATATACTTATTGGTCTTCGAATTATTGTGGGTACGGATAACGAAAGTCTTGCGGTCGGGCAAATTAATCGTCACCTCCTCAAACAACGGACGTCCGATAGAATAAACCGGCTTACCGGGACATACCTGATAGAAGCCCATGGAATTCAAAATATACCAGGCAGACATCTGACCGCAATCTTCATTACCCGACAAGCCGTCAGGAGCATTGAAATACTGGTTATACAGCACACTGTCAACCAATTCCTGAGTACGCCATGGACGGTTTACATAGTTATACATGTGAGTAATGTGATGACTCGGCTCATTGCCATGCGCATACTGGCCTATCAGTCCTGTGATATCAGCAGAGGTAGCCTCCCCTTCCAACTGGGAAGAAACCGTAAACAAGGAGTCCAGCTTTCCTACGAAAGCATCCTCCCCACCCATCAAATTCACCAGTCCCGGGATATCATGCGGAACAAACCAAGTCCATTGCCATGCAGTACCCTCGCAATAATCATCATTACGGTGATTGGAAGAACGGGGATTGAACGGAGTACGCCATTCACCTTTACTATCCAATCCACGCATGAAACGGGTGGCAGGATCAAAATAAAATTCGTAAGCATCTGCAAAACGGGCATACTTCTCCTTGGTTTCAGTATCTCCCAAGCTGTCTGCCAGCACGGAGATACACCAGTCATCATACGCATACTCCAATGCTTTCGCTACCGATTCATTCTCACGGTCACATGGAATATAGCCAAGAGTATTCTTATAATAACGTGCTTTGGGCATAACATATGGAATCAGCCAATCGGGAGCTACAATACCGGTAGTGTCATATTCCGCTGCACGCAGACATGCCTTGTAAGCTTCCTGCACATCAAAATCGCGGTATCCCTTCACATAAGAATCGGTTACCAACGAAGCCGCATGATATCCCACCATAGTTCCGGTATAATTGGACACACAGTCCCATTTCGGAAAGATACCACCTTCCTGATGCTTCTTTATTAATGAACGGATAAACTCCGTATTCAACTGAGGATCGACAATAGTCAGTAACGGATGTAACGCACGGAAAGTATCCCACAAAGAGAAAATGGTATAAACCGGATGTTTCATGTCGGTGGTATGCACTTTCAAATCCATTCCCAAGTAACGCCCGTCTACATCTGTAAACAGATTGGGACTTAGGAAAGCATGATACATAGCCGTATAGAAAATGGCACGCTGGTCTTCATCATTGGTTTTGACTGCAATCTTTGACAAGCATTCATTCCATTTCTTCTTAGCATCGGCACGCACTCCATCAAAATTCCAACCGGGCATCTCAGCCTGGAGGTTCTTATAAGCACCTTCCGCATCAACAGAAGAGATAGAGAACTTAGCCAGCACTTGTTCATCTTTCGCCGTTTCAAAATGCAAAAGCATTTTACATACAGGAATCTGTTTGTCATTTTCCTGAACAGTATCCGTGTACAAGGTATACGTAAAGGGTTTGGAAAATACGGCATAAAAATAAAGATCCTGTCGGTATGCCCAATAGGCACTGCGTTTGCGCCCCCGCAACACAGTATCATTCACAGCCTCCACTTCCATGACCTGATTGATTTGTTGCTGAATATTATAGTCCATATCCAAGATAAATCCTGACTCCTTACTTTCCGGGAAAGTATACCGATGCATTGCCGCACGCTCTGTTGAGGTCAGTTCGGCTTTTACCCCGTATGTATCCAGGAAGACAGAATAATATCCCGGTTCGGCATATTCCTTTTCATGAGAAAAAGCCGATGCGAAAGGACGCTTCTGGCTTTCTGTTCCCAAGAAATCAGTACGCTGCACACCTACAGTCGGCATCAACAGGAAATCTCCGAAATCCGCACACCCTGTACCACTAAGACGTGTATGGGCAAAACCATTGATCGTAGTATCTTCATAATAATATCCGGAACAGGAATCCCAACCGTCAATACGAGTATCCGGCCCCGGCTGTATCATGCCATGAGGAACCATAGCACCCGGATGAGTATGCCCATGGCCTCCTGTACCAATAAAAGGATTGACATAATGGGTGTAATCATTCATTTCATTGCCCTCAGAATCACATGCAGTGAAACACAATAACCCTAGAAGACAGCCGCTTAAGAGCATGTTGATTTTCATAGATCTTTATTTAAAAATTATTTTGTTTCCGATGAGATAAATATATTGTTATCATCTACTTTCTTATAATTGAAAGGAATAGAGTTACGCAAAGAATTCAGCACAGACTCTATATTATCTTTCTTTTTCAGTACACCTGAATAAGTATTAGTACTGTCTACATCCGGTGAAAGGATTATCTTCACTCCATAGAACCGTTCCAATGCTGCCGCAATCTGGAAAATAGATGACTTTTCAAATGGAATCAAGTCATTATGCCAGACTATCTCCATCTTGGGATCGACCTGTTTTACTTGCATCCGCCCTGTTACCCTGTTTAAAACGGCTTTTTGTCCCGGCAACAAAGTAATTCTTCCTTTGTCCGATTTATCTTTTACCTCAACTTCACCCTCTATCAAGGTTGTTTCCGCAAAACTGTTATCCGGACGACATTTTATATTGAAAGAGGTTCCCAAGACCCTGACATCCATTGCTGGGCTTTTTACCATGAAAGGTTTCTCATGATTACGTGCTACTTCAAAATAAGCTTCTCCATCCAGATATACATGACGTTCCTTTCCTTCAAAAGCACGCGGATATTTTAAAACAGACGACTGGTTCAACCATACTTTTGTCCCGTCAGGCAACAACATCTCACGCACTTGTCCATGAGCAGCCGATGCTACCACCAATTCCTCCGCTTTATTCCGGAACCAATAGGCTAATCCCGCAGCCAGCACCATCACGCCCACTATAGCAGCTGCATAACGCAACACACTTCTAAGCTTGAACACCTCTTGTTTCTTTTGATTTTCCTGTTCCAATCTTCTACCCAACCTGCGCTCTGCCCTCACTACCAGATTTTCCTCCTCAAAGGGGAATTTACCTAACTGATAAATCTCCTCCATACGGAACAGCTCTCCGGCATTCTCATCAGATTCTTTCATCCATTCATTGATAAGAACAAAATCCTCCTCCGAGCATCGGTTTTCCAAATACCTGATAATAATATCTTCGTTAAGTTTACTCATCTTTTTCCCTATTCATATAGTAAACAATTCAACTTGTAAAAACACTTAGCAGTTTTGCTGAAAATATAATCAATGACAATAATAAATGGCTGAGACGTTCGCGCAAAAATTTCAAGGCCTTATACATATGTGCCTCTACGGTACGTAAAGAAATGCCAAGAGTATCAGCGATTTCCTTGTTTTTCATATCATGAAGATAGCTCAGTTTAAACACCTCCTTACATTTATCCGGCAATTCATTAATCGCTCCAAAAATTTCCTGACGCAATTCCTGATTCTCTATCTTTTTAATAACTTCAGCATGATCCGGCTGGTAATATTGCAATCTTCGTTCATAGATCTCTATCATTGCCGCACTGTAGTTATTCTCTATAATCTGATGCTTCAATAAATTTATAGCCTTGGTATATACAGAACGATAAAGGAAAGCTAAAATCTGCTCTCCTATGACGACTGAATCTCTCCGCCTCCACAACTCCACAAAAACATCCTGCACTACATCTTCGGCTTCTTCGGTACCGACCAGCCGTGTCGCATAGAACAACAGCTTAGGATAGCATTGACGAAAGACGACCTTATAGGTGTCATCAAGTTCCTCGTTCATATTATATAATTCACCTTTGTATGAAGGAGAGAGCCAATGTTCCAAATAACGATCCAATCATCCACTGTAGGGGCAGAAAGCTTCCGCTCATCATACAATTTTCAGGCAGATTCAAACCGCCTCTACAGCAAAACGATAACAAATATTACTTTTAACTCACCTCCTGTACAATTACAATTCTTAATAAGTTGAACCAATTATTATCTATCTATACCAAATATTTCCCGGTTCCGGACCCATTTCAAATTCTACAGTAGCACCGTCCATTATTTGCCGGTGTGTGATATAGCTCTTATCGTATGGTTGCCCATTTACTTTCACCGACTGGATATAGATATTTTCACGACTTACTCCAGGGGCCAGTACTGTGAACGTTTTTCCATTATCCAGATGCATCTGTATCTCGGGGAACAACGGCGTACCAATCTCATATTCACCACTTACCGGATTGACAGGATAAAATCCCATAGCACTGAATACATACCAGGCAGACATCTGTCCACAATCCTCATTTCCACACAGTCCGGCAGGTGCATTGAAATAAAGGTCATGCATGACCTGCGCCGCATACTTCTGAGTTTTCCAAGGCTGACGTACCTTATTATACAAATAAATCACATGATGGCTAGGCTCATTACCATGAGCATACTGGCCAATCATACCTGTACTGAAAAGAGGCAAATCTGCATTACCAGCCGGGATATAAGTAAACATACTATCCAACTTTTCCGTAAAACGATCCTTACCACCAGTCAAGGCAATTAGCCCCTTAATATCCTGCTGTACAGACCAAAAGTACTGCCAACCGTTACTTTCACAAATGTGGGCAGTGTAGTCATCCGGGCTGAAATTAGGTTGGAATACTCCTTTATCATCTATCGGCTGCATGAAGCTTGACGCCGGATTGAACACATTGCGATAATTCTGAGAACGCTTGTAGAATTCGTCCGCTAATTGAGTCCTCCCCATCTTCCGAGCCATTTCGGCTATGCAATAATCATCAAAAGCATATTCTAATGTTTTGGAAAGCGACCAATTTTCCGCATTATATTCATCCTTTATATTATAAGGTATATATCCTAATTTTTTATACAGACCAATGCCGCGATAATCATCCAAGTTAGCAGTAGCCACACAAGCCTCCAATGCCTTCTCTGCATCAAAATCACCAATACCTTTCAAATAAGCATCGACAATAACAGGTACAGCGTGGTAGCCAATCATCATATCCGTTTCACTTCCCCAAAAATTCCATACCGGCAAACGTCCGTTCTGTTCATAAAAAGCAATGAATGATTTCACCATATCATTGACACGCTGAGGTTCCGTATAAGTAAATAACGGATGTGCGGCACGATAAGTATCCCACAATGAAAAAGTTCCATAATTCACCCAACCATCCGTCTGATGAATTTTCTTATCGGGACCATAATAAGCCCCGTCCACATCACTATAAATAGTCGGGGCAATCATTGTATGATACAATGCTGTATAAAAATTAACCTTATCGTCCTTGTTATCACCTGTTACCTCTATTTTTCCCAACTGACGGTTCCAATTATCTTTAGTTTCAGCCAAATATTTATCGAAATCATTGTGAGGTGCTTCAGCCGCCATGTTTTTAGCAGCACCTTCCATGCTTACTCCCGAAAGAGCAGTACTCAGAACAATCTGCTCTCCTTTTTCCGTATCAAAATTAAAGCGGGCGATATAAGCCGTACCTACACGTTTACCTTTCAAAGCAATGGCAGTAGTATCCATCTCTACCGAGGCAAACGGTTTGGAGAAACGAGTGCGGAAATACACATGCTGGTCTCTTGCCCATCCTTCGGAAAAACGATATCCCTGAATGGTGCATGAGTCAATTATCTCAATATAAGAATCATTGGTAAAGTCCCAATTCATCGCTTTCTTCAGATTCAGAAAGACAGCCGACTCTCCTTCAGGAAACGTATAACGCTGTATACCGCAACGCTCTGTAGCAGTTAACTCCACATTGATATCATAATCTTTCAGCAACACGCGATAATAACCAGCTGAAGCCTCTTCATCCGCATGAGAGAATTTGGAATAGATGCCTAAAGGAGCTTCCGCTTCCTGATAAGGCAAAGTTACAGGCATGAAAGAGATATCATACAAGTCTCCGGCTCCCGTTCCCGACAAATGGGTATGACTGAATCCGGCAATCGTACTGTCCGGATAAAAATAACCGGAAATACGGTCCCATCCGGGCAAACCGTTATCCGGACTAAGTTGTACCATTCCGAAAGGCGCTTGCGCTCCCGGATAAGTATTGCCGGTAAAATCGGTTCCGATAAACGGATTCACCAATTGGGTATAATCGGTTGACGGCTGGGTTTGTTTATTGGACACACAGGCTCCAAATGCCACTAAAGAAATGAATAGCGCGAGAACAGGTGTTTTCATACTTAAGAGGTTTTTCATTATTACTTTGTTACAAAAATACACATTATAATAATATGAACAACCTTATTATAAAAAACACTTAGCTTTAATTCATTATTTTTTCGTATTTAAATAGTAAAGAAGGGATTCTTTCACCTTTTCATCCGAAGTTACAATCAAAAATTCACCGCCTCTTTTATCATACAGAAAGCAATAAGTCTTATAAAGAGCTATACCTGCTATCTCCTCCCAAGGGAATGTCTGTTTCAGTTCCGCCTTATCATATGTCAGCCCTTCCGGAGTTATTTCCACCCAAGTCTGCCCCGCAATACTCCGCTTATAAATCTTATTTAGTCTGACAGGCAGCATAATCAAGATATAAATAAGACACAAGAACCAAATCAGCAGCGGACTGAACAGGCTTTGCTCTTCGGGAACAATATAGTGCCCTGTACACAGTGCAATACAAATATAAATGATGAACAACAAAGAGAAACTGAAATGACGGATGTCCCACAATTTATACAAAGCATACTTTTTCAGGCTGATATTATAATCACAAACCACGACACCTGGTTCCCGTGTCAGTTTGCTTTTCGGTATGCTGAAGATACGCAATATCTGGATTCCCCGCTTCACGCCGTACCCGAATAATAAAACCATCACACCAAGATTTATCAAGATCCACCACCACAATGATTCGTTTGCCAAAGCCGGTTGCCCGACAAGCACCATTGATGCAAAAGTGATACCCGCCACCAATAACAACATACTACAAATTACAGTTAAAATCCATCCTTTTGTTTTCATAATAACCTTTTTATTTTATTCCATGACGGGAAACAAAGATAAAAGATTATAGCTAGATAACAAATAAAGAGCCGTCGAATTTAAATTATTGTTTGGTTAGGAACTTAGATTTTTTCGTATGTTTGTCGCAAATATTAATGAAAAACACATTTCTATCTATGAAAAAGAGTGATATTCTGTTCTTTTTGTTTGTAATAGCATTGTTTCTACCCTTTTTTATTAGCGATACCATTTATGAATGGTACAAATCTTTCAATGCAATCCATGGTATGGTCATGAGTTTTGTGAAGTTCGCCATTCTAGCTACTTTGGGAGAAATGCTTGGGCTTCGCATCAGCACAGGAGTGTATCACAACAAGACCTTCGGTATTATCCCACGCATGGTAATCTGGGGGGTACTGGGAGTATTACTAGCTATCGCTGCTAAAAAGAAATAACAATCTTCATGTATAATGAATACCAGCCTTCCCTGCTTTTAGCCCCCTATATTGACAAATACTGGGAATTTAAAGGCAATCCGGACTATGGGATGAAAATCAACATATTGCCGGACGGTTGCACCGATTTTATCTTCACCCTTGGCGAAGTAGCTGACATAGCGGAACAAGAAAGTCTTATAATGCAACCCTACCGCTCTTATTTTGTAGGTCCCATGAGCCGATACTCCACCCTAATAACCTATGCGAAAAGCATCCATATGTTTGGTATCCGTTTTCTGCCTTGCGGTTTATTCCGCTTCATGCAATTACCATTGGAAGAACTTGGGAATCAAAGAATCAGCACTTTTGAGTCAGGAGGTATCTTCAACGACTCGCTAGCAGAAAGATTATGTGAACAACCGTACATACAGGACAAAATCAGACTGATAGAATCTTTTCTCACCCAAGCCTTATGTACTAACAACAAGATAGAAAAACAGATATCATATGCAGTAGATTGCATTAACCTTTCCAAAGGCCAACTGCCTATCCGTTCTTTAGTAGAAAATGTATGCTTGTGCCAAAGACACTTCGAGCGCAAGTTCAAACATCAGACCGGATATTCCCCTAAGGAATACAGCCGGATTATCAAATTCAAGAATGCAGTGGATTTACTGCGTTCCACCTCTTCCAATCAACTCTTCTCTGTTGCCATTGAGGCCGGATACTATGACACAGCCCATTTGAGTAAGGAAATAAAAGCCTTATCAGGCAATACACCCGGTTCCTTTTTATCCTTACCGGTTACGGAAGAAACCACATTAACATATCTGAAACTATAAAAGTCGTTTTTTTACAACGAAGCCATCCTGGCGTTTCTTACTTTTGTACCGTATCAAAAACTAAAAAGAAACAATGGGATCACTTAAAGAAAAAGCAAAAGCTTTGCTTCAACAATGTGAAGTAGTCACACTAACTTCCATCAATAAAGAAGGGTATCCCCGGCCGGTTCCCTTGAGTAAAATCAAAACGGAAGGATTAACAACCATCTGGTTTGCAACAGGAAACAGTTCGGCAAAGACAAAGGATTTCCGCTCTAATCCGAAAGCCGGCATATGTTTCTACAAAGAGGGAAACAGCGTGGCCATGACCGGAGAAGTGGAAGTTGTATCAGACACTGGCACCAAGAAAGAGTTATGGCAAGACTGGTTTATCCATCATTTTCCTAAAGGACCGGAAGACCCCGAATATATCCTGCTGAAGTTCCGGGGAAACCATGCCACCATTTGGATTGACGGCCAGTTTGTTCACAGAAAAGTCTAAGTTTCCACCTCTTATCCTTGAATTTTTTCACATTTTATTTTTCATACACGTCCTGTCTCTTATACACATCTCCGAGCCCACG
>ENA-OYDC01000410-OYDC01000410.1-human-gut-metagenome-genome-assembly--contig:-NODE-410-length-12211-cov-5.103899_pt1 | contig 12211 bp, 10 predicted proteins | sample MGYA00243685_ERZ652898 | MGnify/ENA primary metagenome ERZ652898 (study PRJEB26926, sample SAMN06164546) | human gut metagenome | biome: ENVO:00009003; feature: ENVO:2100002; material: ENVO:00002003...
GGCTCGGAGATGTGTATAAGAGACAGGGTCAGACCGTGATAGAGGTCTCCGTCCTCCTCTTTTTGAGGATACACTTCCTTGGCCAGTGTGACGGCATTGTTTACCGCCGCTACGCTGTCGGCTTCATTTTGGGCGAAAGCGCCCACAGTGCCCCATGCAAGGGCAAGCATTACAAAAAACTTTTTCATGTCGATTGAATTTTAATGGATTGTTATTGATCGTTGTCTTGATAAAGCATCAGGGTATAGCCTGACTTGAGATGCGCCTTCTCTTCACGCATCTTCCGGGATATGTACTGCGAGACACCTTGTATGGCACCCTTTCCGAGTTCGGAAAGCAGCTGGTCACCTGCCGACTGGTTGGTGATGGAGATGCTCGTGCCGAGATTCTGCCCCAGATTGGCGGCAACCTCCTTGACAGCGTTTGCTTCCATGGATCCCGGAATGAAGATGCCTTCCTGTCCGTCATTGTCATACACGGCAAGTTTCACGGGGATGATGGTACCGCCATATTCCACCTGAAGGATGTTGACGTGAAGCCTTTCTCCCTGTATGCGCCCTTCTCCGATGAGCAAGGAGTTTTTGGGAAGGACATGCTTTCCTACACGCATCGCTTCCAGCAGTCTCATCCTCACACCCTGACCGCTGATTACAGTCTGGTTCCCGTGGATGCAGGCACATATGGTATTCCTCACGTCTTTTTCATTCCTGTGACCAATCGGGGTATGGAATCTTTCCGCCAATGTCCTTCCCGTTAATGACACGGAATCCCGGACCGGTTGCGGCAACGATGAAACCACGGGAGTGGAGACCAGCCCGACGGGAACGGCCTTCATGTTTCCATCCCGTCCGGCTTCTTCATCCTCCGGGCGGCTGTCCATCCTTTTGCCGCCATTACCCGGCATGTATTTGGCTGCGAGCTCGTAGGACTTTTCCAAAAGTGCCACCTGTTCCTCATAACCCGGCTGTGCATTCTGTGCGGCAACCGTCTGCTTCAGTTGTTCCACCTCGGCTTTCAAGGCCTCCTTTTCCGGGTCTTCCTGCGGTGACTCGTAAAAGTTGCCGAGAGTCCTGTTGATGTCATTGTAGGTGGAGACGGATGAAGAGCGGGCTTCATTCCTACTGTCACTTGCACGTGGACTGCCATCCTTGGTATCCGCATCCGATGACAATGCCACGACAGCTCCGGAGTTTTCATCCGCAACACCTGAGAAGTCTCCCAGTGTACGCATTTTTTCCGCCTGTTTGCGCTTTATGTCAGCCTGCTCGTAGGCGGCAATCTTGTCTTCCTCTATGTCGGCTCCTCTCGGGTCAGGCAGTTCGGTGTTGAAGCCCGCATTTTTCTCCTCCTTTTGTTTGTCCTCTTCGGACGGTGCGAAAATGAACCACATCGCACCGAGGAAGAGAAGGAACATCCCGGCAAAAACCAGGTATTTCCTGATTTCCAGCCTCTGTTTTAATTTATTAATATCATTACTCATTTTCTTTCTGATTGAATCGGTTAAAAAACTCTTCCATCTCCTGCACCCTTTTATCCGGGAGTGTATCGGCAGGAACGATATCCGGAATGTCCAACGGGGCTATCTCAATGATGTCCCGCTGTACATCTTCCCGCCCGATGTCATAGATGGCGCGGAAAATCAGATAGAAATTTCCGAGAGCAAACAGGACAGCCAGCACGATGACTGTCAACATTCTCTTTTCCGGAGAAAGCCCGGCACACAAACCCCGAAGCTTTTCTGCAACGGTTTCCTTGATTCTTACAAACATTTGTTTCATACATTCAAAATTTTAACGGTCATACACTTTGATATCCCTGTTCTCCACCACACGGAAGGCTTCAAGGATGAAACCGTGCGGATTATTGTCGCTGCGGGTGGAGTTCAGCAGCCTGCCACGTGTGACAAGGCTGCGTTCGGTCACACTCTTCTCCCTGATAATGGAGAGTTTCGCATAGGTCACGACCTCATACGGATAGGTATTGAAATCGCACCTGACACTGTCAATCCCAATCCGCTGGCTCATGTTTCCCGAAATGATCCGGTTGTAATATCCCTGCTCTGCCAAATCCACATAATGGGCATAGGCAGAACGGTCACTGAGGAACATGGCCCGTTGGATATTACCCTCAATCGCACTCTTGTCAGGGGATAACGTAAAGAACAGTTCATGGAACCTCCTGACATGCTCCCTTGCCTCCACCGGACGGTTCTGCTCCAAGTCCTGTGAAAGGGCCAGCATCAACGACTTTCCTTCATCCAGAACATAGATCTTCTCCCGTTGCGCTTCCGCAAAAGTGTAAGCCTTCCATACGGAAAAAAACACAAGTAGCGTGCATACACACAGATAGACAATCCCGAACAGACGCAGCTGTCGGAAGCTGGTCTCGATATTCTTCAATGATTTGAATTCCATTCTGTAAATGTTTTATACTGTTATTATTTGATAAGCCTTCCGGCAATGTTTCCCACCGCTGCTCCTGCCGTACCAGCCACCAGGGAACCGGCCTGGGATGCCCTTTGGTTCACATTCTTGAGGTAGTTGCCTGCACCGCCTCCGGCCTGCACAATCCAGTTTGATACGGTCGGTATGGTGAAATACCCGATGATGCCGATAATGAGGAAAGTGATGTAAACCGCGTTTGAACTGTCGGGGATGAAATCCGGATCGGAAAGCCGCTCGATATCCCTCTGTAGCATCAGCACCTGGATTCTCGCCAGCACACTGCTGAACAGGTCGCTGACAGGAAGCCAAAGGTAGATGCTGATATAGCGGACGAACCACTGGCTGAGAGAAGCTTGGAAACCGTCCCAGCAGGAGATGGCGAAAGAAACCGGACCGAGTATCGAAAGGACTATCAGGAAGAATGTCCTCAGCGTGTCGATGACCAGCGCCGCCGCATTGAACAGAAGTTCCAGCAGTTCCCGGAAGAAATTCTGTACGGCCCTTTTCATGTTGTACATCGCGCGGTCCACATACATCCCGCAGGCTTCTATAGCGTCAAACGCACCCAGCTCGTCCAGCCTGTTGTCAAAAGTCTCCTTGTCGACCAGATAGGCTGTCTCGGGATTCCGTTTCATCGCCTCAATCTCCAGCTTGTCCTTCTGTGCCCGGTACTCGTTCATGTCAAAGGTCTGCGACTCCAATATGGTATGGGTCCCTTTCACGACGGGCGAGAGGATGCTGTTCAGCGTACCCAGAACGAGTGTCGGAAAGAACATGATACAAAGCCCCAAAGCGAACGGACGCAAAAGCGGAAAGACATCCACAGGCTCGGCACGTGCCAGAGCCTGCCATACACGATACGCCACATAGAAAAGCGCTCCCAGACCGGCAAGGCCTCTTGCCACACCGGTCATCTTTGAGCAGAGCGGCATCATTTCCACATACAGATTCTGTAAAATCTGATGCAGGTTGTCAAAATCTATAGCCAACAATAACATAATGAAAGCGGATTAGGAATTACCAATAACGTTCGTTCGGTGAGCCGTAGAGTGCCATCACGCGGTCTAGGTCGTTCTGTTTCTTGGCGCGCAGGTAGGACACCCCGATGTTCTTGTTGGTGTAATACTGTACCAGACTGCGGTTTTGCAACATGTCGTTGTAGCAGCGGTCGATGATATCCATCCTTTCCTTGTCGTTCATGGAAAGCCCGTTCTCGTTGACCACCGTCTTCAAATCGTTCAGCAAATGGGCACTTTCTTCCAGCAGTTTGGTGTATCCCAAAGCAATCGCGCTCAGTTCTTCCGGCGTAAAATACGGGTCGCTGAGCATACGCTCGAAGCTGGTGACATAGATGTCCGTGATATCGCCCACCATCAGGATGGTCTGCTGGACTTTGCGGGCATCACGGACAAGGTTCTTGACCTTGCGAAGCCCGTCGTAATACTCCTTGCCCTGCTGGTAGATTTTCACGGTTTCCTGAAAACTATTCGCCATATTGGTGGCAGTGGAGGATGTGTGAACGATGTTCTTGGCAGCATTGATGATTCCCTGCGCCAGATTGCCCGGGTCGCTCACTACCCATTGGGCTTTCGCTGTGAGGCTGACAAGGAAGCAGCCCATGCACAGCATAAGAATTTTCTTTTTCATGATGTTTCTATTTTTAATTGTGAATAATTCTGTTAAAAGTCAGATTCCCATTTTCCGCCCTTTGGACGGCGGGTTCCGGAGGATGGTCCGTTGCGCCTGTCTCGGTCGGTTCTCTATTCCGGAATTCTCCCTCTTGCGTCTGATGGAGGCGAAGAGTTCGTCTGCATACGGCCTGCGTCCGGTCATTCTGACGAAACGGGCATCCAGCTCCCGGTAGGCTTTCTCTGCCTGACACGAGCGTTCCGTCGCGGAAACGTTCTTGTCTATGCCGTACTTGGCGAGAAAATCAGGACTGATTTGCAGGATGTCGTGAACCACATCCGGTGAGGCCGCAATCCGTCCCAAAATCTCCAGTTCTCCATCCAGTCTTTCCAAATAGAAATCCGGCAGACGGACATCCTTGATGCTTTCCGCAGCCTTTTCCGCATTCCTGCACAGACGGCTTTCCAATATCACCCCCTCATCATATGCTGGTTCCGGCCCGGAACGGTTCAGCCTGTCAAGCCTGTCATAATCATCCGCAAGCCCGTACCTGAGTGCCACATACCGTGAAGGTGGCATAAGATGCACGGCCAGGTTGCAGAGTTCCCACATGTCGCTCTCTTTCCGATGGAAGTCCAGAATCCGGACAGATGACCGCACTTCTTGCGGTGACGGACGTTCCTGCTTGCTTTCCGGATTTTCCTTCGAGTAAACATCCTGCATGAATGTGTACATGGCAAGCATTCGGTGGACAGGGACGGCTTCTTCAGGTCTGATATCCATAAGCCGGGAACCGTTCTTCTCCATGAAATAAGTATCTTTCAATGCCTCCATCAGTTCCGACCTGTCCGTTTCCGCCGTTTTTTCCGGTGTCGGGAACAGGTACGAGGCTGACAACAGGCAGGAGACTTGGGTAATCACATCCTCCGACTTCCTGTACCGCCTGACCAGTTCCGACAGCTTCCGGTACTCCTTTTTCCGGACAAGTACCCTTGTCTGTTTCATCACTTCCGTCAACTCCTTGAGGCGCGGCTCGTCCAGATAGCGGCGCTGCTGTTCTTTTATCCATTCTTTCATTTCCATGATTCGTGATTGTTTTTCGGTTTTCATGTGATTCCAATCCCTTTCACCTGGCTTCGCTTGCTATCGGCCAACTGCCTGATGGCAAGCTCTATATTGCCTCCGAGTTTCTCCGTAAGCCGCATCAGCTCAAGTTTTTCGGTCTCTTCTGTGGTGTAGCAGACGTACTCCTCAAGTGAAACCTCCGTAGCATAGACTGCTGACTGTGAGCCTCCGAGACCAATCCACACTTCCTTGTACTTTCGGGAAGGATTGTTTGCCATGTTGATGGAAAGTATCTGCGCCCGCTCCTTGTCGGTCAGACCGAGCAAGGTCTGGATCTCATCGAACTTGTTCATATACTTGCGCTGGTCAAGGAGAATCTTACAGTCACTATTATTAATGATGGTGCCCTTGACAATCGGAGAAGAAATGATGTCCTCTACTTCCTGGGTCACGACCACGGCCTCGCCGAAAAACTTTCGGACGGTCTTGAAAAGGTAGCGGATATAGTTGCTCATATTGGCGGATGCCAATGCCTTGCCGGGTAGGTCAGGGGCATTACTGCCCCTTTCCCCCCTCAGAACCGTACGTGAAAGTTTCCAATCATACGGCTCAAGCGGTGTTAAATTTCTATTCAATAGAAACCAGCTCATAGTTACATCTTTTTAGTTTGAATGACTTTTCTTCTACAACTGTCATGCAGCAGGAAATTTACTTTCTTGCCGTTGACTATTTGTTGGGAAGTTCCCCAAGGATGTTTCTTGTCTATGGGTTTACCACATACGGGACATAAATGGTTCTGTCTTTCCCACATGTACAGCAACGATTTTCTACCGTTGAGTGACTGTAGCATCTTGTAAGTCTTGCGCTTTTCAAAATACTCTGTCCATTCGGGGTCAAAGGGATTTGCTTCACCTTTTACCTTGACATATCGGGTAATCTTTGTGTCATACAGCCTTTTCAATGCAATCCTGTCATCAGTCTTGCCTTTCTTGAAGTTTGCCACGAAGCACCAGTTACGGTTTTTTACCCGTGTGAAGTATCGGTCGGCAATCCAATATTTGCCTTTCTTGGGGTGTCGTCTCTTGGCCCATTGCCATAACTTTTCAAATATCAGGTAGTCAGCTTTTCTGAATGTGTCAGAAGCCACACAATTCTTATAGTAGTTTACCCAGCCTGTTATCACAGGATTCAAGAGCCTTATAAGTGATTCCTGCTTGCTTCCTTTATTGGAATCAATGATTCCCCGGATTTTCTGCATGAATTTCTTCAGGCTCTTTTTGGATGGTTTAATTAGAAGTACTCCTTTGTATTTTCGGATATTGTACCCAAGAAAGTCAAATCCGTCATCAATGTGTGTAATCTTTGTTTTCTCTTCCGACAGGGTTAATCCCCTTTCTTTGAGAAAGTCCACTACTAACGGTTTGATTTCTTCCAAAGCTTCCTTGCTTCTACCCGTGATGATAAAATCATCCGCATAGCGTACAAGATGTACTTTGGGATAGTAGATCGTTTTCCTGTTTACAAATTTCTTGTGATACTTCTCTGCAAGCATAGTTTGCAGTCCGTCCAGTGTTATATTCGCAAGAGTTGGTGAAATGATACCGCCCTGTGGAGTACCCTCTTCCGTGGGGAATAGCTCCTTGTTGAAGACGAAACCGCATTTGAGCCATTTCCGCAGCATCACTTTATCCATAGGGATATTGTTCAGTAGCCATTCATGGCTGATGTGGTCGAAACAACCTTTGATGTCACCCTCCATAATCCATTCGGGAGAAGCTTTCTTTGCAAGGACACAAAAACATTGTTCCCTTGCATCTCCAGTACTTCTCTCTTTACGGAAACCGTAGGAATTACTGTCCGCAGTTGTTTCCGATACTGGTTCCAGCGCAAGCAGATACAAAGCCTGCATTGCCCTGTCTTTCATCGTTGGAATACCTAAAGGGCGTAACTTACCATTGCTCTTTTTGATATTGACCCTCTTTAATGGCTGGGGTTTGTAGCCTCCTCTTTTCAGTTCGCCGATTGCCTTGAATCTGGCTTTGGGAGTTGACCATTTTACCTTGTCAACGCCTGCGGTGTCACTGCCTCTGTTTGATGTAACACGTTTTACGGCTAAAGCCTTAGCGTAAAACGAGTGCGTTAGCACCCACTGCAAAGCTTTTACTCTGCCGTGTTTGCCAGCCTTTTGAGCTTTTACAATACGCGCTTGTAGCTTATTAACCGCCATTTCACACTTGTTCCAGTCTATGCTTTCCCAAGTGTTCCATTTCCGGTCAGTAGATGCACACGATGTTTGAATTTCGTTCATTTGCTTTTCTCCTTTCATAAGTTCCATAAGTTTCTTGTAAAACAACCACCATGCGGAAGTCTGCCCACTTTCGTGTGAGGTGATGTTTCAACCTCTATCCGTCCCGTTACAGGATGGCGTTCGCTTTTTCCACATTCCTCTGCCCGCACTCCATTCGGCTTCACTTACGGTCTGCTTACCTGCTGTTACACAGGAGAAGTACGGGTTTACCATGTTTCTTGTATATGACAAATGAATGGGTTAGAATCCGTCTATCCGCCGACAGTCTTTATATCCGTGTAATTCCATGCTGGAGGGAATTATCTGACTGCGTCCCTTTTGGGTTAGAGCCCAGTATCATTGGCGGCTCATTCGAAGTTACGACGTTTATCAACGGTTCACATTACATTATTCATACCATTCAGCCTAGCTCCCATGCCATTCGATACTAACGGCAGTTGTCATCCCCTCGCGGTTCAGACTTCTCCTTTAGGAAGGGCTACGTTGTTGGTTCTGTTGACGCACGAGTTCATTACTTAATGTCGCACGTTCCCATAGGCTACTGTTGACGGAACAACAGGTTTAATCATTCTATTTCCAACTCGTGGAATTGAACGTCAAACAATCATATACAAAACTTACATGTCACAGCCAGCACTCTTCGATAAGGATTATTTTCCGGATACCTTTCAACTTGCGCATCTTGCTGATAAAAGTCTCCATGATGATGATGGTGACAATCGGAAGTAGCACCTTGTTGTCACGGATATTGTCCAGCTCGAAGACAATAAACCGTTTGCCAAGCAAATCAAGCTGTCTGTCGGAATTCAACAGGAAGTCATACTCGCCACCCTTGTAATAAGGTTCCAGCACATTCAGGAATCCCCACACGTCAAAATCCTTCTCACGGGTTCGCTTCTCTTTCAGGATATCCTGATACTCGTCACGGATAAACTCATAGAAGGTATCGAAGGAGGGTTTTATGCTGCTGTCCCTGCGGATTTTCTCCAGAAAAAGATTGACCGCATTAGATAGTGCCACCTCCTCGGCACGTGTCGGCGGCTCGTCGTCACGCTTCCACAGGGTAAGGATAAGCGTCTTGATGGACTCTTTCTTCTCGATGTCGAAAATTCCGTCTTCCACATAGAAAGGATTGAAGGCGATGGGATTATCCTCCTCGTAGGTGAAATAAATCCCGTCCTCGCCGTGTGTCCTCGCGTGGATCAGGTTGCACAGCCCCTGGTAGGAGTTGCCCGTATCCACCAATAGCACGTGTGTCCCTTGCTCGTAATATTGCCTCACCATATGGTTGGTAAAGAAGGACTTGCCCGAGCCGGACGGGCCGAGGATAAATTTGTTCCTGTTCGTGATGGTGCCGTTCTTCATCGGCAGGTCGGAAATGTCCAGATGGACCGGCTTTCCGGTCAGGCGGTCCACCATACGGATGCCGAACGGAGAGAGCGAATCCTTATAGGAGGTTTCCCCGATGAACAGGCATAGGGCCTGCTCAATAAAGGTGTGGAAACTCTCCTCGGACGGGAAATCTCCGGCATTGCCGGGTATTGCCGCCCAGAACAGAGTCGGCACATCCACCGTGTTGTGACGCGGTTTCGCTTCCATCAACGCCAGCTGGCTACCTACATCGTTCTTGATGCGCTTCAACTTTTCCCGGTCATCGCTCCAGGCCATGACATTGCAGTGTGCGCGGATGGAGGTCAGCCCCTTGCTGTGCGCCTCGTTCAGGTACTCTTCAATCCATTCGCGGTTGATCTGGTTGGAACGGCTGTAACGGGAAAGCGAATGCATGTTCCGTGCAGTCTGCTCGAATTTCCTGAGAATTTCCGCCGAATCATCAATGAAGAGGTACTGGTTCACCACATGGTTGCAGGTAAGCAGAATGCCTATCGGTGCGGCAAAGGACAGCCGACAGTCGCTCCGGTCTGTCGAGAGCCTTTCATACCGGCAGTCGGTTGACACGTTCGACGGCAGGTCTTCCGGATCGGAAAGCGTATGAAGGCACAGGTAGTTGTCGCCCACCTTCATTTCCCCGGCACCGAGTGACAGATCCTGCAAGCAGGTAGCATCTTCCTGCGACATGGAAAAATACTTCTCGATGATGCCGGCGGAATTTTTGCTCCCGATGATTTCCTCATCCGTCAGGCGGATGATACGTAGCAGGCCGCTGTCGTTCACGATGCGTTCGAATTGTCCGCAACACTCCATGAACCGGGTGACGGTTTCCTTGTCCTGCATTTCCTTGGGGATAATGAATCCCCTTGTAAGTGCATTGAAACTGCTGGTTGTCCGGCTGTGCTCCTTCGTGGTTTTCGTAAGGAACAGGTAACAGGTATGCTGCAAATACGGCCGCTCGTTGAAATGGCGTTCGAAACTGCGGCTCAGAAAGCTCAGGTCTTCCTTGCAAATATCCGGTTTATATCCCTCTTCGATGAAGAAGTCCTGCTTGTGTACGATGCTGTAGTTCGGCAAGACCTTTACCGCTTTTGCCCAGGTGGAGTGCATGGACTCGTACTCGGCACGTGTCAGCGTGAACAGTTCCGGCAGTTCCACCCGGTATGCTACGGTGATGTCCGCATCCTTGCTGATGATGCAGCCGTTCTCCACGGCCAACAGTGGGAACTTGCTTTCCAGCGTGGCTGTTTTCATTACGTTTTTCATGCTTTTCTGTTTTTAATGGTTGGAGAAAACAACCGGAGGAACTTTCTCCGGCTGATGATGTAGCGGGGATGGCTGCGCAGCGCATGGAGTTTCATAAGGCCCCATTCACCGTATTTCGAATTCATCCTGAAAGTGACCCAGACCAGCACCGATGCGGAAACGACCCCGAAACCGATGCAGACCCACTGGTCGATACCTGCCATGTACATGACGACGAAGATTACGAACAACGCGAGCAATCCTCCCGCAAAGATGAACAGGTACTGGCTCTTGAGTCCCTTGAACTCCGGGCTGCGCCCAATCCCCTTGTTGACATTGAATTCCGCCATATTACAGGAAGAATGAGCGTAAGATGGTGGCGGCGACAATCAGGAAGATACACGCACCGAACCAGCTGGCGGCAGTCTTTGAGGTATCCGGGTCGCCTGACGAGTCGAGTAGGTCAGCCCCATTGCTGGGGCTTTCCCCTCTAAGAACCGTACGTGATACTTTCGCATCATACGGCTCAAGCAACACACGTAAATGATGTTGATATTCATTCAAGTGTCTCATTTCCTACCAATTTTTAGTTTAGACATTTTTGTTTTGCAAGATGTATGGACAAGTTTGTAATCCTTTTTGCCCCCGATGATACTTTCGGTTATGCTCCAAGGTCTCTCCCTGTCTATACGTTCACCACAGAAAGGGCATGTTCTGTTCTGCCTTGTCCAAATCCTCACGAGGCTTTCTCTGCCCTTGAGCGTTTGCTTCATACGATAGGTCTCACGCCATTCGTAGTAGGATTTATCGGCAGGGTCATAGGGATTTGCGTAGTGTCTGACCTTGGCGAACTTTTCATGATGAATGTCAGGAAGATATGCTAATGTGATTTGACGCATCTTCGAGCGTTCCTCCATATCTGCCATAAAACGCCATTTCCGTCCGTTTACGGTCTTGAAATACTTATCCTTAATCCAACCCTTACTCTTGTTTGAATGTCTGCGTCTTGCCCATTGCCATAGTTTTCGATGAATTTCCCAATCCACCCGATGAAATGTCTCTGCGGACGTACCATATTTATAGTAGTTGCCCCAGCCCGTTATAATCGGGTTCAACATTTTGATGAGTGAATGCTGTTTGGCAGTCTTGTTGCTTTCTATCACCTTGCGGATTTTGTCGCAGAAGCGTTTCTTGGCATCGCTTGACGGCTGTGTGAGCAGTGTGTTGTTGGGGAACTTGCGGATATTGAAACCGAGGAAGTCAAAACCCTCACTGATATGTGTGATTTTCGTCTTTTCTTCCGACAGTGTCAATCCACGCTCCGCCATGAAATTGCGCACAAGTGGCAGGATGACCGTTTCAATGGTCTCTCTGTCCTTTGCCGTTACGATGAAGTCGTCTGCATAGCGTATCAGATGTATTTTGGGAACGATTTTCTTGTAGTTCACCTGATATTTTCTGACACAATTTTCCAAAAGCGATTGTAAGCCGTCAAGAACCATGTTTGCGAGGGTCGGTGAAATGATGCCTCCTTGTGGCGTACCCTCTTCCGTGGGGAAAAGTTCACCATTGAATACGAACCCGCATTTGAGCCATTTTCGCAGTATCTCCTTGTCCGTTGGGACATTATTGAGAAGCCACTCGTGGCTGATGTGGTCGAAGCAGCCTTTGATGTCTCCCTCGAGTATCCATTCGGGCGCACACGTCCGAGAGAGCAGGATGAAGCATTGCTCTATGGCATCATGAGTGCATCTGTGCTTGCGGAAACCGTATGAGTGGGTGTCACCCGTGGTCTCTGCAATCGGGTCGAGTGCCATGAGATAGAGAGCCTGCATAGCCCTGTCTTTCATTGTCGGTATGCCCAAGGGGCGTAGTTTGCCGTTTTTCTTCTCGATGTTCACCCTGCGTAGTGGTTGCGGTTGGTAACCACGGCGTTTGAGTGAACCGATGGCTTTGGCTTTCGCAAGCGGTGATGACCATACAGCCTTGTCAACGCCTGCGGTGTCTTTACCTTTGTTGGTAGTAACTCGCTTTACAGCCAATGCCTTGGCGTAGAACGAGTGGGTAAGCGTCCATTGCAAGGCTTTCACCTTGTTATGTCTGCCTTCCCTCTGAGCCTTTACAATACGTG
>ENA-OYDC01000426-OYDC01000426.1-human-gut-metagenome-genome-assembly--contig:-NODE-426-length-12020-cov-6.850063_pt1 | contig 12020 bp, 10 predicted proteins | sample MGYA00243685_ERZ652898 | MGnify/ENA primary metagenome ERZ652898 (study PRJEB26926, sample SAMN06164546) | human gut metagenome | biome: ENVO:00009003; feature: ENVO:2100002; material: ENVO:00002003...
GTGTATAAGAGACAGTTTTATATCTTTGCATTGCAAATTAAAAGTATTTAATATTAAACGGACAAAAAGCAATAAAATAAAAATAATCAAGATATTAGTAGAGATACTGGTCTATGGGTTTAACTTGTCTAAAAACTTGCATTTAAGGATACAAGATATTTGCAGGATACAAGTTACTTGCAATATATGAAATACTTGGTTTATGTTTATAGATAATGGAGAAATTACTCTCATAAAGAATATGTTTTTAAGTTTAAACAAAAATGCTAAAGTTAGATGTTAGTAATTATAAGTCCCCGTAGTGACCGTGAGGCTACTGCGGGGACGCTTTTTCAATTTATAGTATATAGAAACAAAAAGGGCAAGACCAGAGATGGCCTCGCCCAATCTATTTTTATAACTCTTTATCTATATTATAAGATTCTACCTGTAAGAGAGAACTTCAAAACAGGATAAACCTTCAAGTCTTTTACAAACTTAGAGAGATCATCCTCGCCAGCATCTTCCAATGCCTTATTGATATCTATCTCGTTACCATTCTGGTAAACCTTGAGCTTACCCATGAACTGGCAACCCAACTCAAAGCGGCAACCGATACAGTTCTTAGGAACCAGACGACCGAAACCTAAACCGAGGTATGGACGAACATTCTTGCAACGGATATCGCCCTGAAGGTTATAATTCTCATCGAGCTCCAAGTTGTAACCACCCAAGTTGGCTGATATAGCCTTACGGAACTGATTCTTCAATTCAGGAGTAGGCAAGTTCTCAGAGAACTGACGAAGTTCATCGGAAGAACCATTTACCTCAGCAATCTTCTCACCACCAATTGACAAACCAGCAGCGATAAAGAACTTGCTGCCACCACCGAATGGATACAGATTAGCCTTTACATTAAAGGTGGTACGGTCGAATGAGCCTTCTGCATGAATGGTTGCACCGGTTGGATAAGTAACATTAGGTAGTTGAGGCAAAGAACTGGTACTGACATCTACATCCAAATCACCAGACAGTTTGAAAGATGGCATGATGTTCACACCTGCTTCTACCTCAAGGAAGTTAGTAACAGGAGCAGCCACACCAACACTAATACCCTCGGTACCTGCACCCACGTTAAGACCTACATGGTTAAAGATCCCGCGCTTGTAATCGCTCTGTGCCATTACACTTCCTACACCAGCAAGCAGAATTACTGCCATCATCATTAATTTCCTCATAATCGTTCTGTTTATAAGTTAAATATTAAACGCTTTTTTGCATATCGTTCGTAAATATGCTACAAATATAAACAAAAGTTACAAGAAGAACAAATAATTACACAAAAAATTAAGACTCTTTAGTGCTTTAGCATACTAAAGAGCCCTAATATATTATTAAAAACGCAAAATCAGACTACTGAACTTAATCTACTACCGTAAACTTGGCATATTTCAGCAGAAGCTGTTTGGTGCCAGAATGAACGAACTCAACCGTAGCCTTCGTATTCTCACCAGTACCTTCAATCTTCAACACCGTTCCCCGTCCAAAACGTTGATGTTCAATCTTTATTCCCTCCTGCAAACCGCAAGAAGAACTGCCAGCAGATGAAGCTGTAGAAGAAGAAACTGATGCTGCAGAAGATCCTGTACCGCGAGAAGCAGGATGAGAAGAATGCGTCTCCATATAACGCTTCGCTGCATTCAGCGCTCTAACAGACTTGAAATTACCTTCAGAGAGAGATGAGCGTCCGGAAACAGACGAGCGTCCGGAAATACGTGAAGTCTCCGGTTCATCATCAAAGAGAGAAGGCTTAGGATCTGCAACAAACTGAGATGCTACCGGTTTGGAATTCTGATACCTGCTACTGTATCTAGGCTGCTCAGCATCCTCCCACGGTCTGCGAGGACGTTGCGCTCTCGCCCACTCCGGTTGGTCAGACATCGAATCAGCTCTGGAGCCAAACAAGCTTCCACCAGCCTCATCCAGGCAATCAATCAACTTGCCGTCAATCTCATCGATAAACCGACTCGGATTATCAAACTCCATCTTGCCATATCGCCAGCGGTTCTTGGCGTTCGTCAGGATACAATGTTTCTCAGCTCGCGTAATGGCTACGTAAAGCAATCTCCGTTCCTCCTCCAGGTCTCGGAGCGAAGTAGCAGAAAGCGGACTCGGGAAGATATTCTCTTCCAATCCTACCACGAAGACCGTAGGAAACTCCAGACCTTTGGCTGCATGAACCGTCATCAGAGAAACACGAGGTTCATCCTTATCACCATCGCTGTCTGCATCGGTCAGCAGCGCCACATCCTGCAGATAATCCTGCAGAAAGAGTTCATCGAACCTACCCTCTTCACGGCGTTCCTCCACAAAAGCAGACATACCGCTCAAGAATTCCTCCAGATTCTCCTGACGCGCCAGATCATCGGCATCCTTGCCCGACATGATATCCTGACTGATACCGCTCTCCTTGATGATAGCGTCACCCAGTTCATAGACATCCGTAGTTTGAGCCCGTTCGATAAACGAAGAAATCAGCAATCTGAAGGTTTCCAGCTTGTTCATCGTACCCTTGTTAACCGCCAGTCCATACTGCTCAGGAGCACCGATTACCTCCCAGAAACTCACCAGGTTCTGATGGGCACAGTCAGCAATCTTCAGCACCGTAGTAGCACCGATTCCACGAGCCGGATAGTTGATGATACGCTTGATAGCCTCTTCATCATCCGGATTCGCCACCAGACGGAAATAAGCTATGATATCCTTGATTTCCTTGCGCTGGTAGAAACTCAGTCCGCCATAGATGCGATAAGGAATACCCTGTTTTCTAAACTCCTCCTCGAAGCTGCGGCTCTGGGCATTGGTGCGGTAGAGAATGGCAAAATCACTATACTGGCAGCCATCCTCGCGCCTAATACGCTTCACGTCCTTTGCCACAATCGCCGCCTCTTCCTTGTCGCTGTAAGCAGGCTTATACAGAATCTTCTCACCCTTCGCATTCTCGCTGAACACATCCTTAGGAATCTGGTTGCGATTATGCTTAATCAGACTGTTAGCCGCCTCAACGATGGTCTGGGTAGAGCGGTAGTTCTGCTCCAGTTTGAAGAGACGCGTTCCCTGAAACTGGCGCTGATAGTTGAGAATATTATCGATATTGGCACCACGGAAACTGTAGATACTCTGCGAATCATCACCCACGGCACAAACACGCTGCTTCTCCTGACAGAGTTGCATGACGATAGACATCTGAACATGGTTGGTATCCTGATACTCATCCACCAGGACATAATCGAAGCGGGCGGCATATTTGTGGCGAATATCCTCATGCTCCCTGAAGAGCTGATAGGTAAGCGTCAGCAAATCATCGAAATCCATGGCATTGGCCTGCTTGCAGCGCTGCACGTAAGCCACGAAAATCTTACCCACCTCAGGCATCTGCGCCCGCTTGTTCTGCTCGAAGATAGCCGCATCGCTCTCATAGGCAGCAGCACTCATCAGGTTGTTCTTCGCCATCGAAATCTTAGCATGAACGGCAGCAGGCTTATACTTCTTGTCATCCAGCCCCATCTCCTTCACTATCGCCTTGATCAGCGAGCGCGAGTCACTTTCATCATAAATGGTAAAGTTGTTGTTGAAGCCGATATGCTCAGCCTCCGCTCTCAGGATTCGGGAGAAGATGCTGTGGAAAGTACCCATATAGAGATGTTGGGCGAGGTCATTTCCCACCAGTTTTCCGATACGTTCCTTCATCTCTCTTGCCGCCTTGTTAGTAAAGGTGAGCGCCATGATGCTCCAGGGTTTCATGCCCAGGCTCAGGAGATAAGCTATCTTATAAGTAAGCACACGCGTTTTACCCGAACCAGCACCGGCTATCACCAGCGAAGGTCCGTCAATATATTCTACCGCAGCACGCTGCGCTTCATTCAAGTCGTTCAGTAAATCCATCAATCAGTATTTAGCCGGAAATATAATCACTAATAATTAATCACTACTCACTCATCACTTCCCCCTATATCCTCCCACAGCCGTGCCCGGGTCGAAATCTTCGCCCTCACGGGGGAAGGTAGGGATAAATCTCATCTGATGTTCTATCTGTCGCTGGCGCTTCTTCATATATGCGCTAGGATGCAGCGAACTGAATTTGCGCGGATTAGGAAGTGTAGCTGCTATCAGCGCACACTCGCCACGAAACAGATCTTTCGCTTTCTTGTCGAAATGATATTCTGCAACCGCATCCACACCATAGATACCCGGTCCCATCTCTATGCTGTTGAGATAAACCTCCATGATGCGCTGCTTGCTCCACATCATTTCGATGAGGAAGGTAAAGTAGACTTCAAATCCCTTGCGGGTCCATGAACGGCCAGGCCACAGGAAGACATTCTTAGCAGTCTGCTGACTGATGGTACTGGCTCCATGCACCTTTCCACCACGTGCATTATTCTTCGCCGCACTCTCGATGGCATTGAAGTCGAAACCGTGATGCTTCAGGAATCTCGCATCTTCGCTCGCCATTACCGCCACAGGCATGTGAGGCGAAATCTTATCCATCGAAATCCAATGATGATGCAGGGTAATACTCTCTCCATCAGCTACTTGCTGGAAGCATCGGATAAACATCAGAGGAGTGACATATACAGGAATGAACCTATATGCCACTACAGCAAGAATGGTGGTACTGAAAAACAGCACCACCACCCATTTTACTATATTCTTGATTTTCTTCAAAATCATCTATTTAGTTTTTCCCTTCCGGGAGCATGAAAGTTATTACTTCAATGTACCGTTGTTGGCTGCGTTAACCATAGCCTGGCTAGCATACATGTAAACCTCTACACGACGGTTCTGGGCACAAGCAGCAGTAGTATTCACTACAGGGTTAGCAGAACCAAAACCCTGAACATTCTTTACCTGACGGCTGGTAACACCGCAAGAAGCGAGATAGTTGTAAACTGCCTCAGCACGCTTCTGGCTCAAAGGCAAGTTGATACCGTCATTACCTGTAGCATCAGTATAACCCTGGATAGAAACCTCGCAGTCGGTATTGTTCTTCAATACACCGGCAAACTGAGCCAAATCAGTCTTTGCGCTGCTGCTGAGAGTAGAACCGTTAGTTGGGAAGAGGATACCAGAAGCAAATGTTACCTTAACGGCAGACAAGCCATTGGCATCTGTTACAGTCTCAACCTGTGCATTCTTCACCTGTTCAGCCTCAGCTTTCACCTTATCCATGTGCTTTCCGATGAGGTTACCAGCACCGCCACCAACAGCTGCACCGATAGCAGCACCTACGAGAGCACCTGTACCACGATGGCTATTGTTGAGCAATCCACCAACGATAGCACCCAGAGCTGCACCAGAACCGGCACCTACAGCTGTACCTGTCTTCTGATTGGTTCCACAACTTGAGAAAAGCAAGCACAAAGAGAGGCCTGCAACTGCAAAATTAGTCTTTTTCATTTTAAAATCTCCTATATTTATGTTATTTAATTGCAAAGATAACTCTTTTTTCTCCATAATGGAGAGTTTTCTAATATTTTTTTGTATTTTTGCATGCAAATTTAAGGGTATTTGTCGAAATAGAGCTAGGAAATCACCTATTTGGGGGTGGAAAATCCCTAAAAGTAGGATTTCAGAAATCTGCAGACAGATGAACTGCCGTCAGCAGATGATGAAGGGGCTCATGCTTATACCTTAATATATAAATAACAGAAGAAATAAAAAACAAAATAAATGGAATAAAGCAATATGGCTAAAGAACTCAAGAATTTAACCAAGCGCGCTGACAACTACAGTCAGTGGTACAATGATTTGGTAGTAAAGGCTGATCTCGCTGAGTTGTCACCAGTTCGTGGTTGTATGATTATCAAACCATACGGTTACGCTATCTGGGAGAAGATGCAGCAGCAGCTCGACAAGATGTTTAAGCAGACAGGTGTACAGAACGCATACTTCCCTCTCCTCATCCCGAAGAGTTTCTTCTCTCGTGAGGCTGAGCACGTGGCAGGTTTCGCCAAGGAGTGTGCCGTAGTTACCCACTACCGCCTCCGTTCTACAGAGGATGGAAAAGAGGTTGAGGTTGATCCTAACGCAAAGCTCGATGAGGAGCTCATCATCCGTCCTACTTCTGAGACCATCATCTGGAACACCTATAAGAACTGGATCCATTCATGGCGTGATCTCCCTATCCTCTGCAACCAGTGGTGTAACGTAATGCGTTGGGAGATGCGTACCCGTCCGTTCCTCCGTACTTCTGAGTTCCTCTGGCAGGAGGGTCATACCGCTCATGCCACTAAGGAAGAGGCTGAGGCAAAGGCTCAGGAGATGCTCAAGGTTTACGCTGAGTTTGCAGAGAACTACATGGGTGTTCCTGTATTGCAGGGTGTGAAGAGTGAGACTGAGCGTTTCGCAGGTGCTCTCAACACCTATACCATCGAGGCAATGATGCAGGATGGCAAGGCTCTCCAGAGCGGTACTTCTCACTTCCTGGGTCAGAACTTCGCCAAGAGTTTCGACGTAACATACTTGAACAAGGAGAACAAGCCTGAGTATGTATGGGCTACTTCATGGGGTGTTTCTACCCGACTGATGGGTGCCCTCATCATGGTTCACAGCGATGACAACGGTCTCGTATTGCCTCCAAAGCTGGCTCCTATCCAGGTGGTTATCGTTCCTATCAACAAGGGCGACGAGCAGTTGGCTCAGATTACTGCTAAGTTGCAGCCTGTCATCGACCAGCTCCGCGAGTTGGGCATCACCGTGAAGTATGATGACAACCCTGCCAAGCGTCCTGGCTTCAAGTTCGCTGACTATGAGTTGAAGGGTGTTCCTGTTCGTCTGGCTATGGGTGGCCGTGACTTGGAGAACAACACCATCGAAATCATGCGCCGTGATACCTTGGAGAAGGAGAACGTAAGCTTCGACGGTATCGTTGAGCTCGTAAAGAATATGTTGGAAGACATCCAGAAGAATATCTTCGAGAAGGCTCGTGCTTACCGTGATGCTCACGTTTATGAGTGCGACAACTACGAGGAGTTCAAGGAGCGTGTGAAGGACGGTGGTTTCTTCCTCTGCCATTGGGACGGTACAGCCGAGACCGAGGCTAAGATTAAGGAGGAGACTCAGGCTACCATCCGCTGCGTGCCTTTCGCTTACGAGCAGACTCCAGGGGTAGATATGGTAAGCGGCAAGCCAGCCGTAGCCCGTGTCATCATCGCAAGAAGTTATTAAATATAAAAATATGAGGCAGTTGATACTATACATCCTTTTTCTGGTGTCCATGGTCTTCTCAGGCTATGGAGAGGTATCTGCTGCCTCTATTTCTTTTACCCCCGAGGATTCTTATACCGAAGATGCAAGCCATAAGAAAGATGGTTTGGCGAAGGTTGAGCATGACAAGAGCCAGCCTGAGGCACAGCTTGAAAACGCCTCACAACTTGCTTACCGCATCTGTAGCAGCCGTCCGCAGCGCTTATTGCCAAGTGGCAACATGCACAACAGTCAGACTGCCAGTAGATTGCTTACAAATAGAATCCGTTATTTATCATCCCTTTTATCAGCTATAGAAGGTGGCATGGAGCCTTTCCGACAGGAAACTGCCCCAATCCACTTTGATGTCGCCAGCAAGTATTATGTCATTTGCCTGCGACATCTGCTCTGTTAGTGCTTATTCTTTTCTCTTTTTAAAATTTCATATAGGTTTATCGCATCTTTCCTAAGAATTGCGATAAGACTGGTTACACCCCTATTCAAAACAAAAAACAGTTCAATATATATTATTTTTCAAGAATTAAGAATAAGCAAATAACAGTATAAAATTATGGCAAAGATTAATCATTTAGAGATGGGTGCTGATGTTTTGGCACTCCAGGATGTACAGGTAAAGAAAGGTTTCATGGGTTTGACTGTCAAGCTCATCTATCAACCTACCAACAGTGTGATTAAGATAAAAGAGAAAGAATATTCTACAGAGGATGGAAGAAAGCTTGAGAACATCCTCAGAGCAGCCCCAAAGGATGTAGAAACAGCGATCAGCAAATTCCCTGTTTCTGCCATCAGCATGGGTAATATGAAGTTACAGGCTTGCATCTCTGACGACCACCAGTTTGTTGCCACACAGCTCCTTGCCTTCAAGGATTTCGGTTACAAGCCGGTTACAGAGATGAAGACCTATACAGGAAAGACAGCCGAGGCTTTCGCTCAGTTGTTTTAGTTATATCACAGTTTCGGGACAGGGGACAGAACAATTCCTCTGTCCCTTTTTTATTTTATAGGTATAGGATGAAATCTTTATTTGAAAGAAGGCGGTTCATTCCCCTCTTCCCAATTACGGTAATGCTTAGGCGACAGACCTGTATGTTTCTTGAAGAAGGTTCCGAAGGCTGAAGCATTGGGAAAACTGAGTTCATTGGCTATCTGCTGTATCGTCTTCGTGGTGCTCTTCATCAGATAGATACTGCGACGGATCATCGCCTTGAAAAGCAACTGCTGGACCGTCTGACCGCAAACCGACTTGACCAGTACCGACAGATATTTCGGTGTAAGACAGAGTTCGTCTGCATAGAAAGCCACACTGCGCTCACGCATATAGTTCTTCTCTATCAGCAGCACCAGCGACTCAAAGATGGCAATCTTCCGTTCCATCTCCTTGCCGGCAGCCTTGAACGATGCCGAGAAGATGCTGCACAAACGGTACGTAACAGCCATCAGCAACAGTTTCTGCTCATGCACACAATAGGCATCCAGTTCACCACTCTTCTCTTTTTCCAGCTCCAGTTTCCTCAGCATCATGGCATAAGAGGTAAGCATATCCTCATAGCCCGTCGTCCTGACATGGCAGGGTTTGGGATAAATCGTAGCATAAAGACGCATGGTAACCACAGTATTGCCCAACATGTGACGAATCTGTTCAGCACGGTAAAAAAGAAGGGTATATTTAAGGTTCTTGCCCGTTTCCTGCACATGAAACATCACTCCTTTGGTGAGGAAAACGGTCTCACCCTCAGATGCAACAAAGGATGTTCCGTCTACGCAGAAACGGAACATCCCCTGATGACAGATTACGATTCCGACATAGTCGGAGTAGAAAGGCTGCATCAACAGCTGAGGAAACTCATGAGCCTCGTATATGATGATATTATCTGTTATTTTCATGATGAATATGGGTCTGTTATCTTCAGATTTAACTGCGAAGATAACAAAAATATCCATTCATCAGATGAGCAGCCTGTATCTTTTATGATATTTTAGCACTCCCCTACCTTCTTCCCAGGGATTTCACATCTACATTCTTCAGCAGATACTCACGCGTCAGTTCCCCGATATTGCGCTTGCGCCAAGGGAGAACGAGCATCAGTCCGGCACACAGCAGACAGCCGTAGAAGGTCCAGCCTGCCATCTCCTTGATACTCACCAGCGTGGCCTGTACCTGTACCTTTCCCTTCGTACTCATGGCAGCCATATTCTGCGCCTCGGTTACACTCTTGCCCTGATATTGCATGCCTCTCACCGTCTGGTCGTAAGTCTTCGCCGTCTCGATGTTCGTGCGGTCGTAATCCTGGGCAAAGCGGGTTACATAATACTGCTGTCTGTGCTGCAACACATTGGTATAGAGCGCAGAGCCGATGCAAGGGGCAATGACCATACGAACGGTAAGCATGATGCAAACCCAGGTTGACATGAAGCGGTAAGGCATGCGCTGGTTGGCTATCGTGGAGATGAGCGAATAGAGCAGCATCATTCCCGTAGAACGGATGATGATAGGCCATTTCATACGCTCATACATGCCGTCGTTCTGTACCTCGAAATACATGTACAGCGCATAGGCTCCGATAAAGAGGAAGCCCAGACAGTACATCCACTTCAGGTGAACATTCTTGGCTCGGGCGATGACGGCGAATATCAGTCCCACGGTGTAGCCCACCATCACCCAGTTGCCTAGCGTGGCGTTCTGCCAGTTATCTATCTTCATGCTCACATTGGTGAACACGTTGACAAACATGGCACTCGAATTGCAGACCATCATCAGGAAGAAGAGCAGGATGCCGTAGTTGATGACCCTGAGCTGGAACACCTCCATGATGAAATAAGGTGAACGCCTCGTCTTCTCCAGATAGATGAACAGAGCGGTAAAGATAAGACAGACCACCGAAGAGAAACGGATGGTAGGATCATCAAACCAGTCGAGCGTCTTACCGAATACCATGACATAAGCAAACGAACAGAGCATGATACTGAACACCGTAACATTGCCAAACTTCGACATCGTTATCGGGAACTTAGGCATCGGATACTTATGATAAGGCATGGTGAAGAACACGATAATGATGCCTGCCAGCATGAATGCCATCATGAAATGATAAACATACTGCCACTCATAGGCATAGGCAAGCCATGCCGTTAGCCAGGTTCCCAACTGTCCGATAATCATGAAGAAGAGATAGATGACCGGCTGCGACACCATCTTCTCCGAATCTGCCGCATCCCATGCTTCCTCGGTAGTAGGCTCGCATCCCGGCGTGAGATTCCTCGTCGCCTCTATTCCGAAACCATATCTGATGAGCACGAAGAGATGCGCCATCAGCAGCGTCTGGCGGACAAAACCCATCAGCAGACTGCACAGTCCGAGTATAAACAGCGAGTCGGTCTGGGCACACACGAAACTGAGGATAAAAAGAATGGAGAAGCCCACGATACACATCATCTTCTCTCTACGGATGCACACCAGTTCATAGAAGAACGGCGAGAAAGCCGCCATTCCTATCGAGGTGCAGAAGCCCGCAAAGGCGATGTATTCCGACTGGATGCCGAGCCCGCTCATCATCTCGCCGCTGTTGGCAGAATAGACGCCACTCATCGTAATCATCGGCATGAAGAGGATGATCATGAAGATGATGCCGAGCGGTTTGGGCACCCAATCATAAAACGGATAATTCTTATATTCTTCTTCCATATATTACTTCATTTCCATCTAGCTGTTTTTTACTTTCTCTCAGCCTTGACAACCACCATCATGCCGGCAGCAAGATGCTCATTATCCTCTTTGCTAAGGTTGTTGAAATCGATTCTTACAGGCACACGCTGCTGAATCTTGACAAAGTTGCCAGCCGAATTGTCTGTAGGTACCAGCGAATATTTCGAACCGGTAGCACCAGAAATGGCGGTCACCGTACCCTCAAACTCCTTGTTACTGATGGCATCTACGGTCATACGCACCTTCTGTCCTACATAGAGATTCTCTATCTGGGTTTCCTTATAGTTGGCAATCACCCATTTGTTATTGGTTGGAATGATGTAGGTAATGGTGGTTCCTGCATTTACCATCTGTCCCTCCTCGATAGAGCGGCGACCCAGTTTACCGTCGCAAGGGGCCACAACCACACAGTAAGAGAGGTTCAGCTTTGCCATCTCTACGGCAGCCTCGGCACGTTCGATGGAGGCAGCCACATTCTGCTTACGGGTAGTTACCTCGTTTACGCCCTTATAGGCAGCAGCCTGCTGCTTCTTTACCCCTTCGAGTTTCTTCCTGGTAGCAGCATATTCCACCTCCAGCTGTTCGAGCTGGATAGGAGTAGCCGCCTTCTTTTCTACCAGGTTGCGATAACGTTCGCAGTCCTTGGCAAGTTTGGCAAGTCGTACATTTATTTCATCGATAGATGCCTGATAGATAGAAGCTGATGTCTCGGTGGTCTGCTCTGTAGCGTTAATGACATTGGCTCCTGCCTTGGCATCCTTGAGGGCTGCTTCAGCCTCCATCAGACGGATACGATACTCACGGTCGTCGAGCACAAGGAGGGTATCTCCCTTGTGTACTTCCTGATGTTCTCTGAAGCATACCTTGGCGATATAGCCGGATGCACGGAGATTAACCGGTGAGATATATTGCTCTATCTGAGCATCATTGCTCGTTTCGTTAGAGTTATAATCGAGGAAGAGGCATACGATTTTCCAGAGTCCGAAAGCCAGAATAGCAACACCTATCAGACTGGCAACCTGTCTCTTATACACATCTCCGAGCCCACGAGACGGAGCTACATCTCGTA
>ENA-OYDC01000465-OYDC01000465.1-human-gut-metagenome-genome-assembly--contig:-NODE-465-length-11416-cov-8.686471_pt1 | contig 11416 bp, 10 predicted proteins | sample MGYA00243685_ERZ652898 | MGnify/ENA primary metagenome ERZ652898 (study PRJEB26926, sample SAMN06164546) | human gut metagenome | biome: ENVO:00009003; feature: ENVO:2100002; material: ENVO:00002003...
CTTACAGCGTATAGCTGCTTAGCACATTATTGAATTATTAACGAACTATTGTTAACAGAATAAGGTAACAAATAACATAATGAGAACAATATTGAAATCAATATTGCTGATGAGTCTGTGCTCATCGGCAACAGCCCCTGCTATGGCTATAAACAGAGCAAATCATGATAAGAAGGACGCAAACATTCATGAAGAGGAAGCAAACGATTCTACCAGACACCAGCCGCTGACGGAATCGGGCGTGAAACTGAACGAAGTGGTAGTAACAGGCTTGACGGGCAGCCAGAAACTGAAGCAATCGCCGGCACCAATCTCCTTCGTTTCTGCCAAACAGCTCGAAATGCAACCTTCTACCAACATCATCGACGCCATCGCCCACCAGCCAGGCGTTTCGCAGATTACCACGGGAAGCGGAATTTCAAAGCCCGTGATCCGTGGCCTGGGCTATAACCGCGTGGTAGTGGTAAACGATGGAATCAGACAGGAAGGACAGCAATGGGGCGATGAACACGGAATAGAAATCGACCCCGCTTCGGTTCATTCCGTAGAGATTCTGAAAGGTCCGGCAAGTCTCATGTATGGCTCGGATGCGATGGCAGGCGTCCTGATCTTCCACTCTGCTCCTACACTTGCCAAGGGCGACATGAGAGCAAATTTCTCTACAGGTTATCAAACCAACAACGGACTTTTTGATTATTCGCTCAACTTTGCCGGCAACCAGGGCGGATTTGTATGGAACACCCGCTACAGCGGAAAGATGGCGCATGCCTACAAGAACAAATACGATGGTTATGTATTCGGTTCATCACTCAGAGAGCAGGCATTCTCGCAGCTTCTAGGCTGGAACTACCGCCAGGGGCATTCGCATCTCACACTCGATTATTATCATCTCACTCCGGGCATCGTAGAGGGAGAAAGAGATGAGAAAACGGGCGAACTGGAAATTCCGGAAGGCTACGATGCCAAGAGTTACGGCAAGCCGATGCCTTATCAGCAGATTCATCATTACAAGGCTGTACTTGATAATTCCTGGTTCCTGGGCGACGGCAATCTGAAGTTTCTCCTGGGTTATCAGCAGAACCGCCGTCAGGAGTTTGAGGAGGAAAAGAATCCGAAGGAATGCGGACTCGATTTCATGCTCCATACCATGAATTACGACCTGCATTATCTCTCGCCGGAAATGAATGGATGGAAGTTCTCTACGGGCATCAACGGCATGTGGCAGCAGTCGATTAATAAAGGTTCTGAATTTCTGATTCCAGACTATCATCTCTTCGATTATGGTGTATTTGCCACGGTGAGCAAGGAGATAGGCAAACTGAACCTGAGCGGCGGCATCAGATACGATCATCGCCATCTGCACAGCGAGGCTTTGAGAGAAGAGGATGATGCAGAATCGCATGGTTCCGGTTTGAATGATTCCTTCCGCTTCCAGGCCTTTAAGCGCAGCTTTGAAGGAGTAACCGGAAGCATAGGATTGGCTTATGAAATCCTGCCCGATTTCAATCTGAAGCTGAACCTGGCAAGAGGATTCCGTGCTCCGAACATCAGCGAATTATCATCGAATGGTGTGCACGAGGGAACCCAGCGATACGAATTGGGAAATACCAGTCTGAAGCCGGAGAACAGTTGGCAATTCGACCTTGGTCTGGATTATTCTTCGCCTATCATTTCGGCAGAGCTCTCGCTGTTTGCTAATCGCATCAACCATTACATCTATAGCGAGAAGTTGGCAGATGAGAACAATCAGCCTGTCCTCATCAACGACACGCCAGCCTATCAGTTTACTTCGGGCGACGCCCGCATTCTGGGTGGTGAGGCGAGCATCGACATCCATCCTGTGGAGCATCTGCATATCGGCAACACCTTCTCGTATGTCAACTCGGTTCAGTTGCATCAGCCATCCGAATCAAAGTATCTGCCATTCACCCCAGCCCCTCGCTGGGTTTCGGATGTAAGGTATGAGTTTGTCTGCGACGGCAGGACTTTCGACCATCTCTTCGTCAAGCTGCAGATGGATTGCAATCTCCGCCAGAACCATTATTTCGCAGCCAACGAGACGGAGACCGCTACGCCATCGTACACCTTATTAAATATGTATGCCGGTACCGACGTGAAGCTCCATGGCAAGCGCCTTCTCTCACTCTATCTTTCGGGCGAGAACCTTACCAACCGTGCTTACCAGAACCACCTGAGCCGTCTGAAGCATCTTGACGTAAACCAGGTTACAGGCAGAAGAGGCGTTTACAATATGGGCCGCAACTTCAGCATAAAGATAGTGGTTCCGATAGAGCTGTAACTCCCCTTTTAGGATAAGCAATTCCTCATCAGGAATCAAAATTTTGAATAAACAAGTGCCGATAAGGATGCCAAAAGCTGCCGGAAAAGCAACTTTTGGCGCCATTATCGGCATTTTTTCGTCCAATTATTAGACAAACATTACCACTTTTCTATGATATTTCGTAACTTTGCACCATGATTAAGAAACAAGGAACGATATTGATTGTTGATGACAACCGCAACATTCTTACTACGGTGAGGATGCTGCTGGAACCCATATTCGATGGCATCATCACCATCGCCAACCCTAACTCCATCCCAGCCAAACTGAGAGAGGAGCACCCCGACGTGGTGCTGCTCGACATGAACTTCTCCAGCGGAATCAATTCGGGAAACGAGGGACTGTACTGGCTCAGGGAAATCAAGAGCCTCAGCCCGAAAACCGAAGTGATACTCTTTACCGCCTACGCCGACATTCAACTTGCCGTAACAGGCATCAAGAAAGGTGCCGCCGACTTCATCGTGAAGCCTTTTGAAAACGAGAAGATGATCCGTACGCTGGTAGAGGCTAGGGATAAGAACAAGGCTGTGGATAACGTTATTAACAGGAATGGTGGAAAACCTGGTGGAAAAGATGCGCAAAGCGCTATGTATTGGGGAGATAGCGAAGTTATGAACAATTTGAGAAGTATTGTGGAAAAGGTTGCTGCAACCGATGCAAACATCCTCATTACGGGCGAAAACGGAACGGGTAAAGAGGTGTTAGCCAACGAGATACATCGTTTATCCACAAGATGTGGGAAAAAGATGCTGCCTGTGGATATGGGAGCCATTACGGAAACCCTTTTCGAGAGCGAACTCTTCGGTCATGTGAAGGGTGCTTTTACCGATGCCAAGGTGGATAAACCGGGCAAGTTTGAGCTTGCCGACGGCAGTACCATCTTCCTGGATGAGATAGGAAACCTATCCTATGGTCTTCAGGCAAAACTCCTTACCGCCCTGCAACGCAGAAGCATCGTAAGAGTGGGCGGAAGCAAGCAGATTCCCATCAACGTACGACTGGTTTGCGCCACCAACCGCAACCTGCAGCAGATGGTGAACGATGGCGAATTCAGAGAGGATCTGCTCTATCGCATCAATACCATCCATCTGGAATTGCCTGCCCTGAGACAGAGAAAATCAGACATCGTTCCGCTGGCAGAAAGATTCCTCCATCAATATGGCGATTTATATAATAAGTTAAATCTCCGTTTTTCGGAAGAGGCTGAGAAAAAACTTACCAGTTTGCCTTGGTACGGCAACATACGTGAACTCCAGCACGCCATCGAGAAAGCCGTGATTCTGTCTGATGGCGGAATGATTTCTGCCGAAGATATTGATGGCGGAAACCAGCAGAAAAGAGAGAAGCCCCTGGAAGAGGTTCAGACGCTCGACGAGATGGAAAGCCGAATGATAGAGAAAACCATCAGGGAATGTGAAGGAAATCTGTCGGTGGTAGCTGCAAGGTTAGGTATTTCCCGCCAGACGCTTTATAATAAGATTAAGCGATATGGATTATAAACTAATTATTATTATCGTGCTTTTGCTCGTGGCTGTAGTGGGTTACATTCGCCTCTACCGCCACTATCGCCGGAACATCAAGAAGGTAACCTTCCTTTTTGATGCGATAGATAATGGGGATTTCTCCTTCAATTTTCCTACGGAGAAGAGGTTTAAGGAGGATAAGATTCTGCATCAATCCCTCAACCGAATCAAGCTCTTCCTGCAACATACGAGAGAGGAGCAGATGGATCGGGAGAAATATTACGAGCAGATTCTGAATGCGGTGGATACGGGCATCCTGGTGGTGGATAGTCACGACAACATCCTGCAGCACAACCAGGCAGCCCTCCGATTGCTCGATACGGATGTGCTTACCCACATGAACCAGGTAAAAGGAAAACTGAAGGATGAACACCTGGCAAAGCATGAGACGCAAGCCATGCTGAAAGACAAGCACGTGCGCATCATCGCCCTGAGCGACGTGAGCCACGAACTGAGCAACCAGGAAGTGGATTCTTGGATCAAGCTGATTCGTGTGCTGACCCATGAAATCATGAATACCATTACGCCGGTTACTTCGCTGAGCGAGACTCTGCTTACCCGGGTTACAGAGGATAAAGACTTGAAGCAAGGCTTGGAAACCATCCACAAAACAGGAACAGAACTGTTGGCTTTCGTCAACAACTATCGCCGTTTCACCCATGTTCCCCAGCCTCAGCCTGCTCTCTTCTATGTGGAACATTTCTGGAAAGAATGGCGTTGCTCTGCAACCACGAAGTAGAGATTTCGGTTTCTCCCAAGGATTTGCTGACCTACGCCGATGAGAGCCTCCTCTCTCACGTGGTAACGAATCTTCTGAAGAATGCCGTAGAAGCTTTCAAGGAAAAGGAAAGAGAAGACAAGCAGGAATGCCGCTCCGCAGATTTGCAATCCGCGGCAAGCAAGAAGGCATTTATCCGTCTCCAAGCCTACGCCAACGCCCAGGAATCCATCATCATCGACGTGAGCAACAACGCCGGTCTCATCCCCGAAGATGTAGCCTCTCATATTTTCATCCCGTTCTTCACCACGAAGCCGGAAGGAAGCGGAATCGGTCTCTCCCTCTCCCGCCAAATCATGCGAGTAAGCGGCGGCAGCCTCTCGCTCCATCAGGACAAGGCACAGGGAATCACCACCTTCCGCATCATCATCCCATAAAAAAGTATAATTTTGGGGAGGAAAGTTTGGCACTTTCGCTTTTTTACCATATCTTTGCCATTATAAAAGATTAAGCTTATGTCAACAGACGATAAGACCATATTAAAGATAAAAGATATAGCTAAATCTGCTATTCCTTCAGGAAGCAAGGCTATATTGTATGGATCAAGAGCGAGAGGTGATGCTCGCAACGATTCAGACTGGGACATTCTTATCCTTTTAGACAAAGACAAACTGGAACAAACAGACTATGACAAAGTAAGTTACCCGTTTGTCTTGTTAGGTTGCGACCTCGGCACAGAAATCAATCCCATTCTTTACACAAAGAAAGAATGGGAATCGTATAACTTCACCCCTTTTTACGAGAATGTAAATCGAGACGGCATTAGTTTAATATAAAAGTTATGGATCAAGTAAAAAACATATTAAAGTTTGTCAAATAATTACTTACAGAAGATTATGGCATTCGAAAAGGAAATCAAGGAATACGAGGATTTGAGACGCAAATATCAAACCCTTATCATCAATAAAATGGATAGAGAAGAGTACATCAAATATAATGAAGTACTCTTCTCTACCCATTCGTGCGCCATTGAAGGCAACTCATTCTCCGTAGATGATACCCGGGAACTGAAGGAGAAAGGTCTGGGGATGATTCCTGCCGGAAAGACTCTCTTCGAGGCTTTCGAAATGCTTGACCACTTCGAAGCCTTTGAGTACATGATGCAAAACACGCAGCATCCACTCGACGAGAATCTTCTGAAAGAAATCAACAGGCGGGTTACCAGCCATACGCTTTCCTACCGTTCCCCAGAAGCTATTCCGGGCGAATACACCACCACGGACATGGCTGCAGGCGATACGGTATTTGGCGACCACGAAGAACTCATCGCCAGAGTTCCCAAGCTGTTGGAATCTACCGAAAAAGCCATCGTTTCGGCTGCCGTTCATCCCATGATTCTTGCCGCCCGTTTTCATGGCTTCTACGAATATCTTCATCCGTTCCGTGATGGGAATGGAAGAACAGGACGACTCATCAGCAACTACATTCTCTTAAGATTGAATCATCCTCTCCTCATCATCCCATCCGAAGCCCGACAGGAATACATTTCTGCCCTCCGCATGATTCGTACGGAAGCAACCGACGAGCACCTCATCCGCTTCTTCTTCAAGATGGCAATACAGAGAATGGAAGAAGAGCTGAAGCAGAAAGAGGCCAATACCAAGCGATTTATGACTTTTCTCTTCTAATATGGTCAAACATTTTACGGATTTCGGCATATTCGCACTAAAACATTTTGCGGATTTCGGCAAAAGTCTTATTCGACTACACGTAAATCACTAATTATAAGCGAAATACGTTTTCTTTGAAATTTTACTCATCCACTATCTGTCCATCAAACAGGCGGATGGTGCGATGGGCTATCTTGGCATCATGCTCATTATGCGTTACCATGACGATGGTGGTGCCCTCGTGGTTCAGCTCGGTAAGCAGATGCATCACCTCGGCTCCATTCTTGGAATCAAGGTTACCCGTAGGCTCATCGGCTAGGATGAGCTTCGGACCAAAGACCACGGCACGGGCGATAGCTACTCGCTGCTGCTGACCACCCGAAAGCTGGTGAGGGAAGTGCTTGGCACGATGGCTGATGGCCATTCGCTTCATAATTGCCTGCACCTTTGCCTTGCGCTCCGCCTTCGGAATGTTGAGGTAGGTAAGAGGAAGCTCGATGTTCTCCTCTACATTCAATTCATCTATCAGATTGAAGCTCTGGAACACAAAACCGATTTCTCCCTTTCTCACATCCGTGCGCTCCTTTTCCTTCAAGTTTGCCACCTCGTGATTACCCAGGAAATATTTTCCCGAAGTTGGGTTGTCGAGCAAACCGAGAATGTTGAGCAAGGTGGATTTGCCACAACCTGATGGTCCCATAATGGCGACAAACTCGCCGTCTTCTACTGTGAAAGATACATTATTTAAAGCAATCGTCTCCACATCTTCTGTGCGGAAAGACTTGCAAAGATTCTCTATTTTTATCATTTTGTTCAATGTTAAGTGTTAAATGTTGAATGTTAAATTTGGGCATACGCCCTTAAATCTGTGTCATCTAAATTTGTGGGAGACTTATTCATCCTTGAGATACTTCACAGGATTACTATTCGCCACCTTGTAGCAGTTGATGATGACGGAAAGCCCGATGATGACGAGCAAGATGATGGTAACGCCGATAAACAGCAAAGGCGTCAGCGTAATCTTCTCGCTGAACGACATGAGCCATTGTCTGGCTATCAGCCAAGCCCCCAAGTCGCCCACGATGATGCAAGGCAAGGCAATCTTCATGATGTCCTTCAGGAAGATGCGAAGAATATCCTTCACCTTCGCCCCGTTCACCTTCCTTATCGCTATCTCCTTACGGCGGCGGTTCACCTCATCGCTCGTATAACCCACCAATCCGAAGAGGGCGATAATCATCGTTACGATGCCGGCTACCAGGATTCCGTTGCGGAAATGGAGCTGGGAAGCATACTGGTTAGCCAATTCAGAAACATAACTTTTCACGATGACCTTATTGTTCGGATACATCGCCTGCACCTTCGATTGCAACTCCGACAACGATTCATCCTTCAGTTCATTAAACTTAACCAACATGTAGTAAGCCGTCTTGGCTGAATAGAAATACAAATCTGGAAATTCATTCATACCATCACCCCCGGTTTCCACAGCACCCCAGCGAATATTCCTGCACACGCCACAAATGGTAAAGATATTATTATCATGTCCCGTACAGGTAATTTGCTTGCCAACTACGCCATCCTTCCAATGCCACGTTTTGATGAGTTTCTCAGCACCTCGTTCATCAATAATTACCTGTCGGCAACTGTCATTTCTTTCCGTAAAGAAAGAACCCTGAACGATAGGAATATTCATCATCTTGAAGAAATTGTCGTCCACTCCCGACATCTCCATGATATTAAAGGTATTCTTCTCGTCGCCAGGTACTCCAACCATATTTCCACTACGATCATACCCATCGAGCGGAACATTAAAAGTCGAACTGCAATCCTTGACATTCGGCATCCGTCTGATTTCTGCCAGACATTGGTTGCGCTGGTCTCTATTGCTGGCATCTATCGAAACAATCGCTACATGATCGTAATCATACCCAGGATTGAGCCCCAACATCAGCTGGTATTGACCATTCACGATGTAAAGCAAACTGAACAGCAAACCAGAGATAACGAACTGGATGCCCAGCAAACCAAGTTTCCATCGGTTGCGATTCTCATTATAGCCACGGAAAGCGATGGCTACAGGAATCTTGTTGTAAAGCCAACCAGGCAACAAGCCGCCAACCAGCAGTACCAGAATACAGATAGCCACCAATATCCAACTGCCACGATTAAGTACCAACGTGCTTACCGGAGCAGAGAGGAAGTTTTCGATGGTTCCCTTGCAAAGGAATACAAGACCTGCAGCAAGAACAACCGACAGCCCCACATGCACCAAAGCCTCAGAGAAAATGATGGCATGAATGTTCTTCGATTCGGCACCATAACACTTACGGACAGCCATTTCGCGAGAACGACCCACAAGATTTCCCACGATGATAAGCAGATAGTTCATCACAGAAGTGAAGAGGAGGACAAAAGCGATAATTCCCATAATCCATCCCATCTTCTTGACATAAGGATCTTGGGTGTAAACATCGCTCAATACCGTGAAATCATAGTTCAGTTCTATTCCCATATTCTTCATCTCCTTCAAAGGGAAATGATCCTCTCGCATCTTATTCACGTAAGGCTTGAGTTCTTTTGCCTCATGCCCCTTTGCTAACCGGATGTAGGACCTATAGGAATCATTTCCCACCCATTGGCCTCTGCCATCGTAGGAATATACGTATGGCACACTACACCTCGACAGAATCATCTGCGTACCATGAAAGGAAGAACCCCAGGGAAACGCTTCGAAAACACCATAGATGGTAAAAGTGGTTCCCGGATAATTAGAAAGCGTGAAATGCTTACCTACAACATTACCGCCAATTTTTGCTGCCGTTTCTGAATCGATGATACAGGATAAGGGTTGGGATAGAATCTGTTTAGCCTTGCCTATCAATATCTTCTGTGGAAAGACATCAAAGAAACAACTGTCTGCCATCCTGATATTGGCAGAAATGATGTTCTGGTCTTCCATCTTGCATTGGGCATCATCATAAAAATAGTGAGTACTGGTAGCAGCTTCCACCATAGGCGCATATTGCTTTACACCTTGGGCGGTGGCTCCTGAAGTATTGGTAAACTCCATGGTTTCGCCATGGTTAGTACCCACTTCTGAAATCTGATACGTCCTTTCCCATCCTGGGAAATACGTATCGTAAGTCTGCTCAAAATAAATCTCGGCAATAATTACCGAACTGATTGCCAATCCGAGCGCCAGACACAAGATCTTCACGAAATTGTGCTGGCCTCTTCGAGGCAGATTTTTGAATGCGTTAATAATATGATTCATATCAAATATCCTGTTTCAAGGGCGTTAGCCCAATTTATCACTAATCACTACTAACTAATCACTACTAATTAAAAACTAATACATCATTATCCTTATAGGCTTCGTAGCCACTAACGATAACCTGCTCGCCCGGCTCCAAGCCCTCAATCACCTCATAATACTGAGGATTCTGGCGACCGATGGTTATCTTTCGGCGATAAGCCTTCTTGCCACTCTTGTCTAATACGAAGATCCATTGACCGCCCGTTACACTATAAAACGTGCCTTTAGGGATAATTATTGCCTGCTTCGACTGACCGAGCTGCAAATCTACATAATAAGTCTGACCGGTTCGGATATTGCCAGGGCGAACGCCTTTGAAGATGAAGTCGATGCGGAACCTGCCGTCTCTTACCTCGGGATAAACCTTGCGAACCTGCAGGAGATAATGCTTACCATTCTGGTCGAAGGTAGCAGTAAGTCCCGGTTTTACCCGGTCGATGTAATGCTCATCCACCTGCGCCTGCACCTTGAAATCGCTGAGGTCGTTGATGACTCCTATCTTCTGTCCAGCAGAAATGCTCTGTCCCAGTTCCACATCGAGCAAGCCGATTTCTCCCGAAATGGTGCTGCGGATGTTCAGCTTCTCCTTGCGCTGGCGAACCAGCTGCACATTCTTCTGCATGGCTTCCAGATTATCACCCATCTGATCCATCTGCGAACGGCGGAGCTGTGCATCCTTCTTCAATCGCTTGCTGATGAGCGTATGCTTCTTGACGGCAAGGTCGTAATCTTCCTTAGCCTTCAGATACTCCTCGCGCGAATTGAGTTCTTCCTTGTGCAACGCCTCCTGATGCTGATAGGAACGGCGCTTGGTAATGACATCCTGCGAAAGCGACAGTTCCTCGTTGCTGTTGTTCAGACGGTCCTGCTCCATCGAAATCTGGGTATTGCGAAGCATGTCCTGCTTTTCGGCAAGTTCGCTTTCGGCATTCAGAATCTCCAGGTCGAGATTCGAATTGCTCAGTTTCACGATCACATCGCCCTTGTTCACGTGGGCACCTTCATCCACCACTTTCTCCAGAACGATACCGCCTTCCTCGGAACTGATCTGTACCACGGAGATAGGAACCACCTGTCCATCCACCGAAACATAATCGTTGAACTGCGCCTTCTCCACGGTTCCGATGCTCAATCCCTTCCTGTCCACCTTCAGGGTGGAAGAGAAATTGCTCAATCCCAACCAAATGAGGACTGCGATCAAAACCGCTCCTCCGCCAATCCATGCCCAGTACTTGCGAGGCACGAGATATTTTTTCTTTTCTATCTTTATATCCATAATTTAAGTGAAGAGTGAAGAACGAAAAGTGAAGAATTCACTTGCATTCTCCAGGTTTATTTAATTAAATTTTCTCCCTGATAATAAGCAACCAATCTCTGTTTGATAATAAGCAGCATCTGCATCTGGAGTTCCTTGATTCTGCTTTCCAGAAGCGTCTGGGCTGCGGTATGAAGATCGAAGGTGGAAAGCATTCCTTCCTCAAACTTCCGGCTCGACATGTGATAGGCGAGCGAATCGGAGGCTACCTTTTTCTGCATCTGATGTAACTCCTTGGCGTAACCCTCTGCATCCATTACCGCCTGGGCTATCTGGTCGTGAAGCTTGCGACGGGTTTCCTCCAGGTTCACCTGCGCCAGTTGCCAGTCGTTGCGTGCCTTCTTCACGCTGTGCCAGCGGTCGCTATTATAAATAGGTATGGAAAGGGTCAACGCGAGGTATTCGCCCTGGTTGTTGTGAAACTGCGAGGCAAACCCATCGTATTGCCCTTTCTGAGAGAGATTCTTATAATAGTTACCTCAGTTCGGGATAAGAAATAGTGCCTAAAAAAGTTGGTAATCTCCGATATT
>ENA-OYDC01000469-OYDC01000469.1-human-gut-metagenome-genome-assembly--contig:-NODE-469-length-11337-cov-3.832033_pt1 | contig 11337 bp, 5 predicted proteins | sample MGYA00243685_ERZ652898 | MGnify/ENA primary metagenome ERZ652898 (study PRJEB26926, sample SAMN06164546) | human gut metagenome | biome: ENVO:00009003; feature: ENVO:2100002; material: ENVO:00002003...
CCGATCGCAACGACAGTGGGCGTATAATTCATCAGCGCATCTTTCAGCGGCTGGTTGACTGCATAGCTGGCATCGTCCACGGAATTGTTGAACTTCCACTGGAAGTCGCCGCCCTGGACACGACCTGCCTTGGCTGTGACGATCGCCGGCACATCCTTTGCGTCGTCAGCCTGGTAGCTGTACATGATGCTGGAATCGGTATCGAAGTTGTTATAGCCTGTGCCGCCGGAAACGGTCTTGACGCTGTCCGGAACTTTTTCCGTCGGGCTGGAGACTTCATAGGCATCGAAAGAGGTGCTGTCCTGGGAATACGGGATATAGCTGGATGCACCCTCGATGTAGTTGCCGCACGCCTTGATGATGCCGCCGGTCTCGCCGGAGAATGTACCTTCGCCCAGTGCGTCTGTACCCTGTCCGGAACTCATCATGGGGTTCTTGCAGTTGCGGAAGTAGTTGTTCTCCGCAAAGGCAGATGCACCCATGGTCACGCCGATGCCGTACTTGGCGTTGCCGTCGAAGTAGTTGTTATAGCTGTGGACGGAGCAGGTGCGGATTCTCGGGTGACGGGAGTCAGAGTGATCGTACCAGTTGTGGTGATAGGTCACATAGTTGGTCTCCTTCTCGGACTTCATGCCCTGGAGGTTGCACTTGCCGTTGTCCCAGAAATGGTTATAGGAATGTGTGACATAGGTGGAGGTCTTGGTGTCCAGAGCGCCGTCGCCCTTTACCTGGTCTGCATCTGAACCTGCGTGGCCATAGAAGAAGTCGCAGTTATGCACCCAGATATGGTCGTTGCCCTGCTGCAGGCCGCAGTCATCGCCCTCGCTGCTGTCGCAGTTCATAAAGCCGATGTTGCGCACTTCCACGTTGGAGCAGTTCTTCATGACCAGACCAAAGCCGTTGAACACGGTGTCTGTGCCGATGCCCTCGATGGTGATGCCAGCCTTGGCGGTGTCGATCATCAGATCACCCTTGGGCATATCTGCCGGGTCCGTGATATTGCCGATAAAGCGCAGGCACAGCGGACGCTTCTCCTTGTTCTTCTTGTATGCCGTGATGATGTTCTGCACGCCGGTCACATCTGCCGCACCCTTGCCGGTGGAGTCGATGCTGGCAGTCACAGTGTCCTTGTTGGCATCGGTGACGTATACCACGATAGCATCCGCTTTCAGCGTGCCGTCCTCGTTGTATGCGCCGGAAGAAGTACCGTTTACAAAGCCAAAACCGCTTCTGTCATGCGCCTCTACGTTCAACTCCGAGGTCTCCGCCGCCTTGGAGGCATCTTCCTTGCCGCCGATCACCGGCACGATCTTCATGGTATAGCTGCCGGCTTTCAGACCCACAGCGTCTGCCCGGAAACGATCCGGATACTGGCGCACCAGCATGGTGTCCAGCTGGGTATAGCTGCCGCCTGCGGACTTGATATAGACGTTATAGCCCGTTGCACCGGAGACAGCGCCCCATTCTGCATACGCCGCCTCCAGGTCGCCGCTGGCTGTGAGAACTGACACAGACGCACTCGCCGCCGTGATTGCCGGAACATTGTCCGTCACCGTCCCCAGATCTGCGGCAAACGCCGTCTGCGCACTCGCTGCCGCTGTGGTCGCTGCCATCAGAAATGCCAGCAGCCCTGCCCCAATTTTCTTACTCTTCATGATAATGATTCCTCCCGTTTTCCGGCATAGACAAACGCCGCACGGACACATTGGCTTTTCCAATATTCCCCATGTGCCGAAACGATACGGTACGCTTTTGTACCGCTTTTCTTTTTCCGGTGTTCACGCTGCGCTGCACCGCACAGAAAGTGCGGAACAGCCGGTGTCCAAGCTCAGATTTCGCCCCTATTTTACACCTTTTTCCGGTCTATGTCAATGTACTTTTTCACCAAATTTCCCAAGAATTTTTCTGTGCATAACGCACAATACATTTTATCGTTTTGTTTATTTTAATCAGCTTTTTTCACGGAATATATGGCTGTTTTTCTGCATACATTACTACAACAATCCGTGCAAATTCCCACTTCGATTTGGAAACAAATCGGTAAAAGGTGTTTACAATTTATATTTCATGTCGAAAAGTGTTGACAAACCCAAATACAGTGGGTATAATAAATAAGGTATGAAAATATGCCGGCGGCAAGATCGTGCTTTGGCGCTTGATGCGCTGCAAAGCTGCCGCCTTTCTGAATTGCAACACATTTTATTTTTCCAATAAAAGAGGTTCTGCTGTTTTCGAATTTGCCGGTATCAAGAGACGTTCATCAACGCTGCATGGAACGAGAGGCGTCCGGCAAAGTTCGGGGATCGCTGCTCTTCGGGGGCAGCCCTCGTAAAATGGAAGAAAGGACAGATAACAGTGAACAACAGAGACCAGAATTCCCACGGCGGCACCGGAAACGACCCCAGGCATCTCACCAAGGACGAGATGCGGGAAAAGATCAAGGCATCCCTGGCGGCAAAAGAGGCATCCGAGTTTCATCCCGAAACGCCGAAAAGCACTTCCCAGCGCTTTTCCGGACAGGCGTACCGCAGCGCATCCGGCAATTCCGCCGCAGAGCGCAGCCGCTCCGAAAAAGCCCGGCAGATCCGGGATGCCGTTTCTTCCTCACACCGCAGCGAACCCCAGACGCCACCCAGCCGCTCCGGACAGCCCCGGAACAACGAATCCCGTGAAATTCCCCAGCGGCGGCAGCAGCCCCGGCAGAGCAATGTGGCTGTGGCAGAGCGCCCCCGCCCTGTTCCGCCCCGGCACTATGAAGAAGTCCGGGAAGAGCGTCACGGCGGCCGTATCGCCGTCATTGCCGGCATCGCAGTGCTGGCAGTCCTGCTGCTGAGCTACATTGCCGGGCTGGCGATCTATCACGGAAAGTTCCTGCCGAAAACCTATGTGAACGGCGTGGACATCGGCGGCATGAACGTTGAAGATGCCCAGAATGCTGTCCTCAGCACAGCCCAGGACATGGGGCTGACCTTCATCCCGAAGAGCGGCGACCCCATCACCTTCAAGGGTTCTTCCTTTGGCTGCACCGTCACCCTGCCGGACAACGCCCTGGCAGCGCCGGCGGACGAAAGCCACGCCGCATGGTTCAAAAAGCTATTCTCCAAGACGGAGTACACCGTAAAAGTCCAGGACTCCTATTCCGAGGACGCACTGGTCAGCCTGATTGCTGCCTACGACTGGGGCAATGTGCCGCCTACGGACGCAAAGGTTGTCCAGAACGAGGACGGCTCTTTCACCATCCAGCCGGAAGATGACGGCAACATGGTGGACACCCAGAAATTGTCCGACTACACGATTGCGCAGATGCGTGAGGGCAACAACACCATCAACATGGCGGAAAGCGACTGCTACAAAAAGGCAGCCGTCACCGCAGAGAGTCTGAAACCCACTCTGGAGCTGTACAACAAGATCGGCGCCGTGGAAATTACCTATGACATGACAGACCGGGAAGAGATCTTCGATCCGGTCGGCACGGAAAAGCTGGATCACGCCACCATCATGGACTGGATCACCACGGACGGCGACGACATCACCGTAGACACGGACAAGGCGACTGCCTGGGTACAGGAAAATATCGCCGACAAGTACGATACCCTGGTGACCGGCTACAACTTCAAGTTCAAGGCGACCGAGGACGGCGAAATTACCCTGCCCATCGGCGTGGACGGCATCTACGGCTGGAAAACCAACGTGACTGCCACGGTGGAAAAGCTGGTGGATTACATCAAGGCAGGCGATGCGGTCACCATCGAACCGGTCTATAAGGTAGAAGGATTCCGCATGAACTCCAACGCCGGCGTGAAATACACCGGAAACACCTACATTGAAGTAGACATCTGCCACCAGCATCTGTGGTATTATGTGAACGGCGAACTCTTCCTGGAGTCCGACGTGGTAACCGGTAAGGAATCCGATCCGGAACGTGCCACACCGCCGGGCGCATACAAGGTATGGTCCAGAGAATCGCCCCGAAAGCTGGGTACCTACGCTGTACAGGGCTATGAGACCTGGGTCAACTACTGGATGCCTGTCACCTATACCGGCATTGGTCTGCACGACCTGAACCGCAGCGCATACGGCGGTGACATCTACATCAACAACGGCTCCCACGGCTGCATCAACCTGCCGCTGGACGTTGCCAAAAAGATCTACGACGAAGTAACCATCAACACACCGGTGATGATTATTCCGTAAAAATTCCATAACGCACAAAAGGCATACCGTCTCGCTCGGAAACGGTATGCCTTTTCTTTTGTCTCAACGTACTGCGTACCTGTTACGCCCGGCGTGCTGCCGGCATAGCGCTGGTGAAAGCGTCCTGATCCTCGTTGACCTCGCCGCCCGGATACTGGAACCGGATCAGACGGTCGCCCTGGAACGTCAGCTGTCCCTGCTGGTGGAACGGTGTCTCGATGTACGCCTTCTTGCTGGTCACGATGTGCAGGACATCACCCTTTCTCGTCTTGAAGATCAGCTCGTAGTACTCGTTATACAACTTCATCGTGCCGCTGGGATCCATGGTGCGGCGGCGTTCGTCCACCTTCTGCACCAGCACAGCGATCACAGTGCGTGGCGGATTCTTTCCACGATTTGGTTTACGCATAGGTCTCTCTCCTGTGATATAATATTCCCGGTTGAATTCCAGCGGCTGCCGCCGGTCTGCGGCATTGGGATTCTGCACCAGGAGCTTGCTGAGTTTCTGCCGGAACGGACTCTGCCGGGAACCCAGCATCACCACCAGCAGCAGCACAATGGCAACTGCGACCATGATAATCAGAAAATTGTCGATCGCATTTCCAAATCTTCCTGTCATATGTATTCCTTTCTGTGGGAACCTGTTTCCGCAGATTCCCGACACAAGCGATTATAAGCCGTTTGGATTTTGCAGCGTAAAGCGCCAGCTGTCACTGCACATCTGCTGCAGGTCTGCCGATGCCTCCCAGCCCAGCAGTTCCTTCGCCTTGGAGACATCCGCATAAGAAACGGCAACGTCTCCGGCACGGCGGTCGGTGATCTCCACGGGAATCTTTCTGCCGCAGGCTTTCTCATAGGCGTGTATCACTTCCAACACGCTGCTGCCGTGACCTGTCCCCAGGTTCACCGCCTCAAATCCGTGATGGTTTGCACCGTATGCCAGCGCAGCCACGTGACCCACTGCCAGATCCATAACGTGGATGTAATCCCGGACACCTGTGCCGTCCGGGGTGTCGTAATCGTCGCCGTAGACCTGGACATGATCCAGCTTGCCGGATGCCACCTGTGCCACATACGGCACCAGGTTGTTGGGGATGCCGTTGGGGTTCTCGCCCAGCAGACCGCTCATGTGTGCGCCGATGGGGTTGAAATACCGCAGCGCCACCGCCGTGAAGTTGGGGTCAGCCGCACAGACATCCCGCAGGATCTGTTCGATCATCACCTTGGTATAGCCATAGGGATTGGTCGCAGAGGTGGGCATCTCCTCCCGGTACGGCACCGGGTTCTGGCTGCCGTAGACCGTGGCGCTGGAGGAAAAGATCATGGTGCGGCAGCCGTACTTCCGCATCACACGCAGCAGCGTCAGTGTGCCGCTCACGTTGTTCTCGTAGTATTCCAGCGGCTTTTCCACCGATTCGCCCACTGCCTTCATTCCGGCGAAGTGTATCACGGCGTCGATCTTGTTGTCCTCAAAGATCTGTTCCAGGTCTGCCTCGTCCCGCATATCCGTCCGGTAAAACCGCACGTGTTTTCCGGTAATCATCTCGATGCGAGCGATTGTCTCGACCTTTGAATTGCTCAGATTGTCCATGACCACCACCGGATAGCCGGCGTTGGTCAGTGCCACACAGGTATGGCTGCCGATAAAGCCCGTACCGCCTGTGACCAGAATTTTTCCCATGTTTTCTTACGCTTCCTTTCGAATTCTGTCAAATTCTATCTTCGTCAGATCAAAATTGTCATGCCGCCGATGGGGCGAATCTGCAGCACGTGGCAGCAGCCCTCGCCCAGCACAGCCTCCATGCCGTCCCGGAACTGGGTCAGCAGCACAGACGGTACAAATGCCTGCACTGTTCCGCCGAAACCGCCGCCGTGTACCCGGATGGCGCCACGTCCGCCCAGCACTGCCGAGCCAACTGCAATGGCGATGGAGACCGGCTGTTCCGCAGGCACAGAGGATGGGTAAACATTTTGCAGCAGGCAGTAGGAGGATTCGCCGGAGTTCTGCACCAGGTGCAGGAACGCCTCGAAGTCCCCACGCTCCAGGGCATCCGATTCGCCCTGGGCTCTGCCGTCCTCCCGGTAGAAGTGCATGGCACGCAGCACCGCACGGTCGCCGCACGCCTTTCGCAGTTCGGGAATCGAGCGCAGCACTTGTTCCGACTTCACCTCAGAAAGCACATCTTTGCCGAAATACTTCGCCACAGCGCCCATTTCCCTGGGGATCGCCGCATATTCCTCTGTGAGGTCTGCGTGATTCCCGCCGGTGTCCACGATGCACAGCGCATAACCGGTGGAAGAAAAGTCGAACTTCACCGGATGCACCACCGGCTTTACCGGATTCGCAAAGTCGATGGCAACTGCGCCGCCCACAGACGACGCCATCTGATCCATCAGACCGCAGGGCTTATGGAAATAGACGTTTTCCGCATACTGTCCCATTTGCGCCAGCTCCACCGGAGTGAACCGGTTGTCGGCGTACAGGGCGTTGCAGATATTCCCCAGCAGCACCTCAAATGCCGCAGAAGAGGACAGCCCCGAACCCGGCATGACCTGGGATGTGGTATACGCATCAAAGCCGGTATCCAACGGACATCCGTACTGCTGGAACCAGGCAGCTGCACCACGGATAAGCTCGGCTGCGGTGGGTTTCTGGTCTGTCACCGGCTCCAGCTCATCCAGAGAGATCACATCTGCCGGAAAGCCCTCGGACTTCACGCAGATAGTCCGGTCGGTGCGGCGTGCCACAACGGCGATCACATCCAGGTTGATGCTTGCCGCCAGCACATGACCACGCTGGTGGTCAGTGTGGTTACCGCCCAGTTCTGTCCGTCCCGGCGCAGAAAAAACGGCGATCTCCCGGTCGCTGCCGAAATGCTGTGTAAATGTATCAATGGCACGCAGCAGACGTGTCCGATATGCTTCTGCCAGATCTGTGCCGCCGCTCAGCAGCACTGCGGTTTCTGTAAACGCCTCAGAGCTGAGCAGCCGGCGTGCTTCGTCAATCGCTTTCAATGTCATGCCCCTTTCTACGGCAGTCCGGCGCTGCATTTCTGCACCGTCCCGAACTGCTGTTCCCGGAGCCTGTTCTGTCCTCCCGGAAAATCCGCCGGATGCAGAACACGCTCATACAATACTCCACTATTCAGTATAGCCGATTTTCCTCAAATTTGCAAGCTTTGTTTGCGATTTTTTACACAACAAAACAGAATTTGAAAAAAGGAAAGTATCACCGCCGAAAAACAAAACAGATACAACCCTCCGCTTGAAAACAAAAACCCGACACGGGATTGCTCCCGCATCGGGTTTTCTTATGATGTCATATCCAGGCTGTCAAAAACGTTTTCACGTTCTGTTTCGGTTTGGCTTACTTTGCCTCATACCAGCAGGAACCCTGCAGGTTCTTCAGATCCGGGCAAACATCGGTCCAAACAGTATCCTTGTAGCCTGCGCCCTTCAGAGCGATGTAGTACATCTGATAGAACAGGTCAGTCGGAGTGATGGACTTGTCGGCAGTGTTCTTGCCTTCCTTGCTCTCGGTGTCGATATCGGTCAAGAAGTAAGATAGTTTCTCCAGATTCTCATCCTGGTTGTTCTCCAACAGAGTTACGCCTTCCTTGATGCCGGCACCCAGTCTTGCCTGATAGTACATATTGTAGAACATATCAGTGGAGTCAACCTTACCGTTCAGGTCTGTATCGCCCTTGATGCCGATGTAAACCTTAGCAGTTGCAACCTTGGTACCCTTGTACAGGATATCCAGGTCGTTTGCTACATAAGCCTTTGCACCGTGCAGCTTCTCGTACATTTCCTTCGGAGTTGCATAAGCGAAGGTCAGGTCAGCAGTTACATCCTTGCCGTCCAGAGTAGCGCTTGCGATCAGATCGGTCTTAGCGAAGTCACGAGCATCCTCAGACAGGTAGAAGTTTGCATCTTCCTTTACCTTAACATCCGGCTTGCCAGCAGGTGTGGTGTCAGAAGAAACCTTAGTGGATGTTGTACCTACAGAAGACTCAGTGCTTGCTGTTGTGTCAGAAGAAACAGTAGTGGACTCAGTGGTTGTTGCGGATGTTTCAGCTGTAGTAGTTGTTGTCTTAGCTGCAGTGGTTGTAGTTGCAGCGGTTGTTGTGGTAGTTGCAGCGGTTGTTGTGGTAGTTGTGCCAGCAGTTGTGGTGGTAGTAGTAACCTTAGCAACCTTTACGCAGATGTAACCATTTTCCAGAGTTACGTTCTGGTTGAAGTCGATCTTGTTGCCTGCTGCGTCAGTGTAAGCGAAGCGGTCAACAGCAACTTCTACGACATTGCCCTGACCATCCTTGGAGTAGCCAGTGTCTGTGCCGTATTCTGCCCAGTTAACCGGGAACAGATAGCCGCCCTGAGCTTCATCATATTCCAGGTTGTACTCTGCTGCCAGAGCCTGTACAGTTGCTTCATCAGCGATGCCGATCGGCAGCTGGAACAGTGCGCCGTCTGCTGCAGTCGGAGCAGTGTAGGAATCCTTGTCGGTGAATGCGAAGTGGAGAGTCTTGTTTGCTTCATCGTTCCAGAACTTAGCGAAGTCTGTGATGAAGGTCGGCATAGTCTCGTATACGCTGCCGTCTGCGCCGTAAACCTTCATGGTGTCCTCACCATACGGCCAGCCCAGGAGCTTCTTGGTAGCATCCGGCAGTTCGATAGTACCCTGGAGACCGCTGGTCTTGATCGCATTCTTGATTGCTGCGCCGTACATTACGTCGCTGTCATAGCCTGCGCCCGGTTCAACGGTGATCTTATCCAGAGACCAAACGATCTTATCCTTGATCGGCTCTACAGTGATTGTAGTAGTCGTTGCAGATGTTGTGGTCTGAGCAGCACTTGTTGTAGTAGCAGATGTTGTGGTCTGCTGTGCTGTTGTGGTTGTGGTTGCGCTTGTGGTAGTTGTGGTTGTGGTTGCGCTTGTGGTGCTTGTGGTAGTTTCAGCAGAAGTAGTGGTTGTAGTCTCTGCATCTACATATACCTTGTATGCACCAGTTACATAGTTTACGCGAGTTGCGTGGATATCGTTGTTGTTTTCGTCACGATAGTCGAAACGCTTAACTTCAACTTCCTTTGTACCTTCCGGAGTTACGCTGTAGCCGATGTCTACACCGTCTTCCATCCAGTTAACCGGGAACAGGTAATAAGTACCCTTCTCGTCGCTCTTTGCTTCCAGACCAGCCTCAGCAGCAGCTGCCTTAACTGTATCTGCATCTGCAATGTTCATGGTCAGGCTTGCCAGCAGGTCGCCAGCCGGATCGAACTTACCGGTTTCGCTGGAGTAAGCAAAGCCCAGACGGCCGTTCTCAGCATATTCCTTGGTGTTCATAACAGACTTGGACAGGTCAGAATAAGCATCGCCTGCTACGAAGCAGTTTGCCATCTTGTAGCCTTCCGGCATCTCCAGGATCTTACGAGTAACGTCCGGAACCTGGATCGCACCAACGACACCGTCGGTCTTGATACCGTTCTTCAGTGCTACATCCAGCTCGACTTCTTCATCAGCCGGCTTGCAGTCAACTGTACCGATCTCCCAAACCGGACCGCCTTCTGTCGGAGTCTCAGAAGTGGTGGTTGTGGTCTGGCTCTCAGTGGTTGTGGTTGCGCTTGTGGTAGTAGAAGATTCTGCCGGGCCAACGCCGTCGCCGACAACGATCTTTACGATTGCCTTAGACGCATCCTGCGGCAGAGAATAGGTAGAAGTTGCCTTCTTGCCGTGGATCGCAGTGGACATATCTTCCAGTGTGCCGCTTGCACGCTTTGCATCCTGTTCAGCCTTTACCGATGCGAAATCAGCAGCGGTACGCAGCGGAACCAGGTTCTTGTCAGCATCACGGCTGCAGATCTGTACATAGTATGTACCCTCTTCTGTACCCTTCGGGATAACCACATCGAAGGATGTGAAACGAAGTGCCATAGAATCGCCGGTTACAAACTTTGTACGGTCAGAACTGTCAGCAGCGATAAAGCCCCAGGAATAGTAGTTGTTGATATCCGGTACGCAGTCATCACCGTCTGTGTTCTTTACGAAACGAGTGGTGGTGTAGCACGGCAGTTCTTCAACAACTGTCTTTTCTACATAGTTTGCAGCAACTTCAGCACCCTGGTTGATGTAGCTGTAAGTGATGTACGGAACGCCGTCTTCGTTCGTCAGAACTTCGCATTCCTGTGTCTTCTTGGTCTTGTGCGTAGCCTTGTCTGCGCCCTTGTCAGCCAGATAATCGTCTACATTTGCATAGTACTCATATGTAAACTTAACCTTGTTGTCGCCGTTGGCTACCAGGTCAGCGCCGAAGATCTTATCGCAGGCGATGGTTCTTACGACACCGTTGCTCTGTGCATCGGTATAGCTCCAGCCCTTCTTGCTCTTGAACATCGGAGCCAGGCAGAATACACCATTATAAACGGTGTTTACGGTAGAACCGTCCGGCATAGCAACTTCGTGCTTTGCACCCTTATCCTGTGCATTGAAAACATTCTCATAATAGATCTTGTTGTCAACTGCACCGCCGTCAGCGAAAGTGCTGCCCTTGGTGGTTACCCAGTTCAGGGTTACCTGGTTCAGATAGTTGTCATCAGCCCATTCATCAGAGTCAATGAAAACATCCAGAGTCTTGGTGACATTGCCAGCGTCAACGTCGTCCTTGCTTACCTGGATCTCCTGTACGCCAGTTCCCTGTTCTTTCAGGACAAAGTCATACGGTGTGCCGCCGTTTGCGGTCTGGTCCTTATAAACCGAAGCCGTAACCGACAACGCACTGAACGGCAGTGCAGAGACTGCCATCAGAGCTGCAACGCCGAAGGATAATACCTTCTTTGTTCGTTTCTTCATGTTTTCCTTTCCTTTCCTTGCCGGCGGTTTGCCGACAAATACGTAAATGAAATATTGCCTATAATCAGGAGACCCTTTCCCCTCGGAGAGCGTCTCCCAAATATACAAAATTTAGAGGCGCTGCCCGTGATACAGCTTATTCTGTATACGGCAGTGTGTTGATGATGGATACCAGGAACTGGAGCAGCACTGTGCTGTCAGAACCGGTCACTTCGCCGTCGCCGTTGCAGTCAGCGTTCTTTCTCTGAACCGCATTGTCCAGTGTAACTGCGCCTGCTACGACCTGTCTCTTATAC
>ENA-OYDC01000485-OYDC01000485.1-human-gut-metagenome-genome-assembly--contig:-NODE-485-length-11177-cov-4.673710_pt1 | contig 11177 bp, 10 predicted proteins | sample MGYA00243685_ERZ652898 | MGnify/ENA primary metagenome ERZ652898 (study PRJEB26926, sample SAMN06164546) | human gut metagenome | biome: ENVO:00009003; feature: ENVO:2100002; material: ENVO:00002003...
GGAGGGGTGAGAGTCCCATGATACCGATTGACCATTGGTAGTCCGCAGCATTCCCGGAACTGCAAAGTTCTTCTGGCAGGGGCGCGAGCTGCAAATATGCCGGACAATGAAACAAACCCAAAAGAAACTTACTATATAGTTTCAGGATGAAAACTATGTGGCAGGGTATCTTCACAAGATGCTCTGCCATATCCTTTTGTCCTGAATATTTCCACGAAACAGGAGGTGCTTAGAATATGATGGGCATAGAAACAATGAAAAATGTCAGCCCGAAAACGGTTGACCGTAACACACTCGTTCAAAGAAGCAGCATCCGGCTTGATCCTGCGGCACCGCAAGAGGTCAGGCTGAGGGAGTTCATCAAGCAGATCAGAAATCCCTATTGTTATCTGGACGGGAAAACTGTGGTGAAGATCAGCTTCGCCGCGACGGACACGACAATGGAAGATTGTCTGGAACACTATCTGAGAGGTCTCTGATTTATGAACAGTCTGAATCTTTTCACCCGGTTCTATGGACAAGCGATTGAGCCTGTGGTATAATGAAATCGGTCAAAAAAGAAGAATACGGATTAAGCCGCTTGCCCTGATGGTCATGTGGCGTTTTCGTGTTCCTCTTCATAAGAGTTGAAGCAAGCCTTCGTCTTTCTGATTTGATGTACCACACCAAACAGAAAAACGGAGGTTATTTTTATGCCAGACAAGGTTTACCGCACGGCGATCTACTGCCGCCTGTCCCGTGAGGATGGAGACAAAGTAGAAAGCAACTCCATCGCCAGCCAGAGAGCCATCTGCGAGGACTACATTGCAAGGCACGATGATTTAGAGCTTGTCTGTGAGCCGTTTGTGGATGACGGTTACAGCGGCGTTTCCTTCAATCGTCCTCAGTTCAAAAAGCTGGAAGAGGCAATCCGCAAGGGTGCGCTTGACTGCATCGTGGTCAAGGATCTCAGCCGCTTCTCAAGAAACTACATCGACGGCGGACGTTACATTGAGAAGATATTCCCGCAGCTCGGCATACGCTTCATCGCAATCAATGATGCGTATGACAGTCTGACCGGTGATCCGCAGTCCGACTCCTTTGTTATCCCGTTCAAAAACCTGATTAACGATTCTTACTGCAAGGACATCTCCATGAAAATCCGAAGCAGTCTGGAAGTCAAGCAGAAGAGCGGTGAGTTCGTCGGTTCGTTCGCCCCTTACGGCTACATGAAATCGCCGGAGAACAAAAACCAGCTCATCGTGGATGAAGCGGTCAGCGAATATGTGCAGATGATCTTTTCCATGTACAAGGACGGCTTCTCCATCGGACGTATTGCAAAGCGTCTGAACCAGATGGGCGTCCTGTCCCCAATGGAATACAAGCATTCCGCCGGTGTGAAGTTTGATACCGTCTTCAAAACCGGCGATACCGCAAAATGGACATACAAAGCCGTCCAGCGTATTCTCACCAACGAGGTTTATATCGGCGTTCTGGCGCAAGGCAAGCGCGGCACTCCCAACTACAAAGTCCGCGTTGTGAAAAGCAAGGATGAATCCGAGTGGGTCAAGGTAGAAAATGCGCATGAAGCTCTTGTGTCCTACGAGGACTTCATGGCAGTCAAGGTCATGATGCAGCGGGATATGCGCTGTTCGCCCGATCAGGACGAAGCGCATCTGTTTTCCGGCTTCCTGTTCTGCGGAGACTGTCAGCAGCCAATGATCCGCAAGACCGTCCCGTCGAAGACGAAAAAGTATATCTACTACGTCTGCTCCACCAATAAGCACACCCGGACGTGCAGCCCGCACAGCATCGCCGCAAAAGAGGTTGAAGAGAAGGTCTTCCGTGCCATTCATGACCAGATCGAGCTTGTCATCAATCTGGAACACGCGCTTGCGATGATAGAACGGCTTCCGTCTCAGAGCCGTAAGGCTTTCAATTACGAAGCTCAGATCGCCAAAATCGAGGAAGAGATTGAACGGTACCAAAAGCTCAAGCTGGGGCTTTACGAGAACTTCATCGGCGGCGTCATTGATAAATCGGAATACTTCGAGTTCCGCAGCAGCTACACCAAAATCATTGAGGACAAACAGGAGGCACTTCTGCGGGTCAAAAAAGAAATGAAGCAGACGGTGACAACCGGCACGACCGAACGAAACTGGGTGACGCTTTTCAAGCAGTATGAAAACGTCGAAGAGCTGAACCGCCGTGTGCTGATGTCGCTGGTTGACCGCATTCTGATTCACGAAAACCATGCAATCGAAATCGTCTTTAAGTACAAGGATGAATACCAGCAGACACTTGAATACGTTCTCGGCTATGCCGACGAGCTGGATATTGCCGTATAAAGGAGGGATGAGCAAATGGCAAGAAAAAGCAGAAAGCAAATTGCAGTCGAAGAGCCGGTTATCGAATCTGTCTCTTCCGAGGTCTTCTCAACAGCCATCTATGCCCGTCTTTCCGTTGAAAACAGCGGCAAGTCCGAAAAGGTGGATGTCATCGCAAATCAGATTGAGATTTGCAAGTCCTATATTGCAGAGCGTCCCTATCTGAATCTGATAGATACCTATGTGGACAACGGACGAACGGGTACGGTTTTTGACAGACCGGAGTTCAACCGTCTGATGAACGACATCCGCACCGGCAGGATCAAGTGCCTTGTGGTTCGTGATCTCAGCCGGTTCGGGCGAGACTACATCGAGGCAGGAACCTATCTGGAACGGGTCTTTCCGCAGATCGGGCTTCGGTTTATCGCTATCAAAGAGAACTACGACAACTTTGATGCGGACGGCTCCGGCGAAAGCCTCATCATCCCTCTGCAAAACATGATCAACACCCTCTACTCGAAGGACATCTCCCGCAAGGTTTCTACTGCGCTCAAGGCACAGATGGAAAGTGGAGAGTTCAAGAAGCGCAATCTCCCGTATGGTTATCGCTGGGATGAAGAACACAGCAATATGGTTTTCGATGAAGAAACCGCACCGATTGTCCGGAAGATTTTCCAATGGAAAATTGAAGGACTGTCCCTTCCTGCGATTGCAGACCGGCTTGATGCAATGAACGCGCCCAATCCGGAGTTTCAGAAGTATCAGGTTGGCGTCCGCACAGGCAATGCTACGGCGAAAAAGATTTGGAACAAGTCTTCACTCACTACCATTCTGGATAATCCCCACTACGTCGGAGATACCGTTCTCGGACGGACGCTGAACGCTATCTACAAGGGCGTCAAAAATCAGCATATCGACCGCGAGGAATGGATTGTTTTTCCCAATACTCACGAAGCGATTATCTCCCGTGAGGACTTCCAGAAGGTACGAGAAATGCGGAACGCTGCTGCAAGGACAAGGGTTGAGAAGATGGAGCGCACGGAAGAAATCCGCGCTACGTTGATCAATCTCTTTGAAGACAAAATCGTCTGCGCAGACTGCGGCAGGAAGCTCTATTTCCATCGCAAGCGTGTTGACAAGCGTAAGGACGGCGCATGGTACGCCTTCTATGAGTGCAGCTCATCCGTCAAGCGCGGCAATCTCTGTACGCCGCACTATACGCGGCAGGACAAACTCGAAGCAGATGTGCTTGCGGCGATCCAGCTTCAAGTCAAGGCGGCTCTCAATTACGACAAGCTGCTTGCCAAACTGAGAAACAGCGAAGGCGAACGCAGCATCCGCGATCAACAGAATGCGCTCATCACAAGCCTGAATCTGAAACTCAGCGGCATCTCCAAGAAGCGTACTCGGCTCTATGAGGACTTCACGGAAGGCATTCTCGATGAAGAGGAATACGTCTTTGCCAAGAAAGCCTACGATGAGCAGTATGTCGATCTTTCACGGCGGTTGGATGAAGCGGTTCAGCGGAAGGTAAAGTTTGCCGAGGCAATGTCCGAGGACAACAAGTGGCTAACGCTGATGAAATCCGTCAGCGGTGCAACGATGCTCTCTCAGGAGTTGGTTGACGAGTCCGTAGAGCTTGTGAAAGTCCATGAGGACGGCTCAATCGAGCTGGTCATGAAATACGGCGATATTTACGCTCTGACCGTTCAGAGTATCAAGGAAGTACAGGAGGCGATGTAAATGAGCAAGGAATACAACATCGGCATCTACATCCGCCTCTCAATGGCTGATGAAGATACCGGCTATGGCAGCAAGGCGGAAAGTGACAGCATCGGCAACCAACGTATGCTCATCAATCGCTTTCTTGACAATCATCTGGAGCTGTCTCACTGTCAGCGGTCTGAGTTTGCGGATGACGGTTATACCGGCACGAACTTTCACCGTCCTCAGTTCACGCAGATGATGGAGAAGGTCAAGCGCGGCGAGATTAACCTGATCTGCGTCAAAGACTTTTCCCGCTTTTCTCGTGACTACATTGAAACGGGAAACTATCTGGAATGCACTTTTCCATTCATGGGCGTCCGCTTTATTTCCATCAACGACGGCTATGACAGTGACGATTACAAAGGCACAACGGGCGGTCTGGAAGTGGTTATGCGCAGCATCATCTACGCCGCATACAGCAAAGACCTTTCCGTAAAGACCACATCGGCAAAAATCCAGATGATGAAGCAGGGCAAGTATGTCGGTGGCTACGCCCCATACGGCTACGTCCTGCATCCCACCATTCGGAACAAACTTGCCGTAGACCCGGAGGCGGCTGATGTGATCCGTCGTATTTTCCGCGAGGCGCTGGAAGGCAGCAACACCTCTCAGATTGCCCGCAGCCTGAATGATGACGGCATCCCGACGCCGGGGCAATACTTCAAGAGCAAGCATCCCGACAAGAAGAAGTTCAGTAACATGAGCGAGAAAATCAGTTGGGAAACCGTGATGGTCTATAACATCCTCAAAAACCTTGTTTACACCGGAACACTGGTCAGCCGCAAAATGAAGTCCTGCGGTGTCGGCTCAAAAAAGCGTGTTGTCAATGAGCCGATTATCGTAGAAGGAACGCATGAAGCTATTATCAGCAAGGAAGACTTTGAGCTTGCTCAGAAGGTCATTCGAGGCGGAGGACGGAATCCCACGCGCAAGCAGCATGACTATCCGCTCAAGGGACTCGTCCGCTGCGGTAACTGTAAACGTGCTATGACACGCCGAAAGAACAAGGCTGGCATTCGATACTTCCAGTGCATTCACTCGGTCAACAACGGAAACACAGACTGTCCGGTTGGCAGGAGCTTTCCGGAAATGGATATTGAGAAGGTTGTCTTCCATGCCCTTACTCAGTTTCTTGCTTTGGCACAGAAGGAAGCAATACAGAACCGCGAAGTCGGTGATCTGCGGAAATCTGCCATCAAGGAATGTGCTGATAAAATCCGCACTCTGCAAAAGCAGAACGAGCAGAACAAGGCGTCCAAGCTGAGGCTCTACGAGAAGTATGCAGCCGGAAGCATCACGAAGGAGGCGTACATTCAGCAGAAGGCGGCAGCGGATGTGAAGATTGCTGAAAACGATGGAGCAATCCAGCGCAGTCACGAACGGATGAAAGAGCTTGACTCCGAGACCGCCTGTTCAGATGAAAAGCTGGATGCGGTCTGCGAACAGTACGCCGACTGCAAAGCTCTGACCTATGAGCTGACCCACGCATTCATTTCTGCGGTCTACATTTACGATCTTGACAACATAGAAATCGTCTGGAAGTTCAAGGACTTCCTCACTACATCAGAAGGAGAAGCCAAATGAAAGTATTTCTTTATATCCGCGTTGCCTGTGCGGATCAGCTTGCGGCAGCAGACCAGCGGGAAGAGCTGGAACGCTATGCGAAGGACAAAGGCTATGAGGTGGCTGCTGCTGTGGCGGCAGACGGCATCTCCGGCGTCCATACGGAAGGTATCATGAACTTCCTGCTGAACGAAGCCAAGCGTCAGGACATCGGTACGATCCTCACCCGCGACACCTCGCGAATCAGCCGGGACACTTCCTCTTTCATGAGGTTTGAGCGAAAGTTCCGGGAGAACGGCATCCGGTTCGAGTATCTGTCCAAGCCTGACAACGAGCTTCCGGTCACTCCGATGTTGGAGGCATTTGCGGCGGCGTATAAGAAGCGTCGCACAAAGAACGGCACAAGAGCGTAGAGAAAACGCAAGCCGTTCACGGGTGGTTGTCCACCTATGAACGGCTTGTAAATTCTCAAAATTTTTTTAGTCCCTACTTGACACAAGAAGATATGTCACGTTTAGGTCGTAACTATCTTATGGTCGGTTATTATACTGAAATTTATTTTCCTGAAAATAATATTCACTTCATTGCTATAAATGATGATGTCGATTCGGTAAAGGGTGACAACGAATTCACACCATTCAGAAATATTATGAATGAATGGTACGTCAAGGACACGAGCAAAAAAGTAAAGTCTGTCATTCATAATAAAGGAATGTCGGGAGAGAGAATTTGCAACAATGTTATTTATGGATACAAACATAATCCCGATAATCCAAAGGAATGGATCGTTGATGAAGAAGCTGCTCAGAATGTCAGGACAATCTTCCAACTGTTTCTGAACGGAAAGGGAACTTCTCAGATAGCAAAGTATCTTCATTCCGAGAAAATCCTTGTTCCGTCTGTTTACGCAAGGGAACATGGAAAAATCTCTGCAAGGGCAACTCCTGCCGATCCTTGCCTTTGGGACAGCAAAACCATCAGGGAAATGCTCAAACGTCAAGAGTATGTAGGAGATACGGTCAATTTCAAAACAAAAAAAGTATCGTATAAGAGCAAGAAAAAAATATATTTGGATAAAAGTGAATATGTTATTTTTCCTGATACGCAAGAACCGATTATTGACCGTGACACATACGAACGTGTCCAAAAAATAATGGAGAGCAGAAAAAAAGTGCCGATAGTCAGAGAGCCTGATCCTTTAGGCGGCTATATCTTTTGTGCTGACTGCGGCAGCAGAATGTACATTACAAGAAGCACTGTTTTTCCGAAAAAGAATTGCTATCATTGCGGCAGATATAAACGTTCATCAGAACTTTGCTCATCACACTACATAAGAGAATGTGTTATCAATCAGCTAATACTGAATGAGCTTCAAAAAGTTTTTTCTATCGTCAAAAATGATAGAGAAAGATTCTTGAATGTTGCCATTCAGAGCTATGCGAACAGAACGTCTTACGATGTGAAAAAGCTCCGCAAAGACAAACAACTTTGTGAGCAAAGAATACAGGAACTTGATATTCTTATCAAGAAAATTTTTGAGCAGTCTGTTCTTGGTACTCTGAGCAAGGAACGTTTAGCAACTTTAGCCGCCGGATATGAAAGCGAGCAAGCAGAAATAAAAAATAAGCTGTCTGCAATATCGAAAGAAATCGAAATCACAGACAGCAAACAGCTTAATGCTGACAGATTCATTGCTATTGTAGATAAATACACAAACATTGATTCCCTTACTCCTGAGATCATGTCGGAGTTCATCGACAAAGTGTTGGTGCATAAACCAATATACGATGGGAATAACAAAAGACATCAGACCATTGAAATTTATTTCAATGGAATAGGTGCATTCGACTACGATAGCTGCAATTCATAAACAGTGGCTTCGTAGAGTGACTTCAACACCACTTGACCCCTGCCACCTTTGAAAAGGTGGACTAAACTTTTTACCTTTGTGCTTATTTGTGCGGATTTTTTTGCTGTGTTGTTTAACAAAAAAGAGCTGCTGCAACTTGTGCAACAGCTCTATCTTGTTCCTCTGTATTCTCCAGGAGTAAGCTTTTCCTGCTTTTTAAAAACAACCGCAAAATACGAACTGTCGGGAAAGCCCGTATCGACAGCTATCTCGCCGATCGTCTTCGGCGAATAAATAAGCTGCTCCTTTGCGTGCTGGATACGCACCTTTGTAAGGTACTCCATTGGGCTAAGCCCGAAATTCTTTTTGAATAGCCTGCACAAATGCTGCTCTGTGACCCCTGCCGTTTCCGCCAGGTCGCCGAGCTTTATCTGGGAAGCATATTTTTCCTCAATGTACTGCAGCACATACGCCAGAGCCGCAGTATTGCCCGAGCTGAATGATGATGGTCTGTTGTCGGCTATCATTCTGTACTCGATGAGCAGGTCGTACAGCTGGGCGGAGGCATAGTGATTTCCGTAAAGCTTGTCACTTTTGATTGTGTAATATATTTTTGACATTATTCGGTGCATACGCTCCGTATCGCAGCCTGCGCAGCACCTGTATCGGTTAAGGCTCCACTGTTCCAGCATATTCACAGCATAAGTTCCGCTGAAGCACACCCAATCCAATATCCACGATTCGGAGGTGGAGTGATATTCGTGTGGGCAGCCTGCGGGGATAAAAAATGCAGTGCCGGGGGTTATCTTTGAGGTATCGCCGCCCACAGTGACCTCGCCCTCGCCCTCTCTTGCCACAAAAAGCTGAGGATATTCATATCCGCCTGTTCTGTTAACAGGGTACTGCCAGCACTCTATGCCGATTCCGACCACATAAAAAGGAAGCTCTTTTTCATTGCCGATAATAGGAAATATCTCTTTCTGCATACTGCGCCTCCATTGATTTATTGCTATTATCATAGCACTTTTGAGCTGGTATGTCAAGGCAGAGGCTCTTTCACGCCCCGCTCTCAGTCAAAAGATAAAAAGATTGCAGAATTATGTTGAAACAGCACGGAATATATGATATAATTTACAATATATTAAACAGACTATAAAAAGGATATGGGTGCAAAATGGGATTTGTTGGATTTACTTATTTGATCATCTTCCTGGTAATACTGTATTATGTGATTTTATTAGCTATTCTCGCCGGTGGCTTCGCCCTGTTTTACTGGGGGCTCAGAAGTCATCGCAAGCCTGAAAACGAGAAAAAGGCTTGGCCCATAATACTGAAAATATCGGGTATCGCTATAATGGCATTCATGCTTGTAGCCATAGTTACAAACGCTGTTCAGATCTCTCGCAAAGTTAATGAACTTGTCTCTCCCGATCATTATGAGCTACCTGAATCGACAAACAGCATTGACACCGTTCAGCAGATGCTAAAGTTGGCAGATGAAAATGACCGTGACCAGTTCAGGTCAATGTTTTCGGAAAGCTACAGAAATTCCGATTTGTTTGATGATTCCGTTGAAGAATTTTTCACATATTATCCTCAGGGGCTTTCAGAGTGCCAGCTTCAGCAAACGTCCTCCGACGCCTACACCTGTGAGCTTGACGGAGAAACGTACTATATCAATATACGCATAAATCAGAATGACCATAACTCCGAAAACAACGGTGTCACGCTGTTCGGTATTGAAAATGATGAAGCAAAGCAAGCATCAACATTCAGCCACGGCTATATGAGCATATACTGCAACATCATTCCCGAGCCAGACACCCACAGGCTGATAGACGGCGAGACCATGGGATATATGTTCACCCCCGAAAGGGAGCTTACACAAGATGATTTCACCGAATTTCTCAGCGAAGGAATGACTGTTTCCGATATTACCGAACATTTCGGCAAGCCTAATTCCACAAAAATAATGAACGACAGCAGAAAAGCATTTTACTATTCCATTGACAATGATGAGCTTGGATACCCAAGATACGTCTGCCTTGAATGTGCCCGCGGAGGAAAGGTGTTTAATTGCCGTGTAGTCGGCGACCACACACGAAAAGATGAATATGTCATCTGGAGATATGACTTTAACAATATGCAGTAAAATTTACGCTGCTGCTTTTTCAAGCTGTGACCGTATTGCCTTTTTAAGAACTTGTCTTCACAAGATAAATGTGGTATAATAAAAGAAGAATGAGATATACAAGTGATATGACGGAAAGTCAATGGGAAATAATAAAACCAATATTACAGGAAGCAAAATACAGGAGCTTGGAAGAAAAGCGAGAACAGATAAATGCGGTATTTTACTTGGTGAAAACAGGGTGTCAATGGAGGAACCTGCCAAAAGATTTTCCTAAGTGGAAGACCGTATATAGCTTCTATAGAAGAGCTTGTCTGAATGGAATATGGGATAAAATACAGAAAGCACCGGTCAAAAAAGTTCGTTTGGCAAAAGGTAGAAAAGAAGCTCCAAGCTATGCTTTGATTGATTCAAAAAGTGCTAAAACAGTATCATCAAATGAAAACCGAGGATATGACGGAGGGAAAAAACAAAAGGACGAAAGCGGCATATAGTAACAGATACAATGGAAAATCTGCTTTGTGTGCACGTCCATGCCGGCAACATTCACGATACCAAGGGCGGAGTATATACTTTTGAAAAGCTTTATATCGTTATCCCACACTTATTGGCGTTCGTGCCGATCAAGGATACAGGGGTACTTTTAAAAACACGTTTGAAATTTTTCACAATTTAAAAGTTGATATTTCTCCGCGAATAAAAAATGAATTTGAAATTCAGCCTGTTCGTTGGGTAGTTGAACGAACATTTGGCTGGATGACTTGGTCCGGGCGTTTGTCAAAGAACTATGAAATTAGGTCTTTTTACCAAGAAAATATTTGTATTATTTCCAATTTTCAAACCCTGTTGCGTCGATTTTAGCTTGTGAAGACAAGTTCTAAGAATCATTACTGTAGCTAAAAGCGGTCGGTATAAGGAAAAAGTGGTAAGGGCAATGTTTGGACAGAATCATCAAAAAACGACGTTTTTGACTAATCACCCAGATTTAAACGAAATATCAAGCTTATTGTTATGATAATTAACAAATACACGCTTGACAGGACTGTTTAAGCATTGTAATATAAATGTATAACATAAACCTCTGAAAGGGGTAGATAAAAATGAATGGAAAAAAGAATAAGCTTCGCAGCTTTCTGTTAAAATTCACCGCACTTTTTTTCGCAGCGGTTATGCTGACTTCTGCGGCAGGATTTACCGTTTCGGCTCAGAAATATTCGGCAGACGATTTCGTTCATGCCGAGGGAAGCAGGATAATCGGAACGGACGGAAAGGAACTCCACATTCAGGGAATGGCTCTCGGAAATTCTGTGTGGGGCAATCCATCCCTTCCCGATACATCGCATCATAATGAAAAAACATACAAAGAGCTTTCGGAAATGGGTTTTAACAGCGTAAGATTTTATATCAACTACGGCTTGTTTGAAGACGATAAAAAACCGTATAAATATAAGAAATCCGGTTTTGAATGGCTCGATAAAAACATAAAATGGGCCAAAAAATACGGTATGGGCACTGTCTCTTATACACATCTCCGAGCCCACGAGACGGAGCTACATCTCGT
>ENA-OYDC01000503-OYDC01000503.1-human-gut-metagenome-genome-assembly--contig:-NODE-503-length-10942-cov-7.998347_pt1 | contig 10942 bp, 10 predicted proteins | sample MGYA00243685_ERZ652898 | MGnify/ENA primary metagenome ERZ652898 (study PRJEB26926, sample SAMN06164546) | human gut metagenome | biome: ENVO:00009003; feature: ENVO:2100002; material: ENVO:00002003...
TATAAGAGACAGGTTTTTATCTACGGCAGCCAGGCTTTCACATCTTAGCGCAATATGGTATTTCCTATTACATTAAATAAGAATCCTGCCTGCAGGATTCTTTTTCCTGTTTTAGAGAGGGGATTGAGAGTCCTCTCAGAAAATATTTTTGCCCTTTAGGGCATTTTCTTCCGAAAATCTTTGCAAAGATAAGAAGAATTGTTTAATTTTGCAACTAAATTAATTATTTTTGAAATTAAAGACGGAAAAAATGGCAATAATTCCAGATAAAACAACGAAATTGTACTATTCTATCAAGGAAGTAGGTGAAATGTTTGGTCTAAACGACTCAACGTTGAGATATTGGGAAAAGGAGTTTCCTTTTCTCAAACCGAAGGTTGCTGGCAATAAAGTGCGTCAGTATACCGATAAGGATATTGAGCAGGTAAGGCTCATCTACAACCTTATCAAGGTGAAGGGATTGAAGATTGCGGCTGCCCGTAAGTATCTGAACCAAAACAGAACGGGTGCCGAAAAATCTTCTGAAGTTCTCGACACCCTTATTTCTGTAAGAGACCAGCTCAAAGAACTCAAAAAGCAGCTCGATGGACTGGTTTAGTAACTTTGGCTTTATGATTAGCTAGGGTTACCACGCTTCTTCGCCGAAGACATTCTTGATGGTAACTTTAGCAGCTTCTTTCTTGGTGAGCTGACGGCTCCAGGCTACGCGTGCCTTGGTTGCAGCACCTGCACCGTGGTTGTTATATTCGCTGTAGCGGGCTGTCTGTTCGTTGCTCTGCTTGCCCCAGTTGTGCCATCCTTCTGGACGGATGTGGCTGCCCATTTCGCAATTCATGAAGAGGGTAGCTGCATAAGGGCGCCATGGACGGCCCAGATAAACCTTGTCTACACCTGGCTCGGCGGTAAGCTTGCACTTGTTGAATACATAGCCATATTCCTGACCGGCAGGACTGGATGCGGCTGTGATGTAGCTGTTGGCCTTGCTGTGAATCTCACAATTCTCAAACCATGCTCTTCCCGGACCAAAGATGAAATCGGTGGTTCCTTCGATGTAGCAATCATAGAAGGCTGAACGGTTGTTGGCTATACCTGTATAAACGGTATCCTGATTGCCCAGCAGACGGCAGTTCTGAACCAGGATATGATCGCCTTCAAGATGCAGGGAGACTGCTTGTCCCAGTTTGGCTGCATTGTTCTCGATGGTGATGTTCTCGATGGTGATGTAACTGCCCTGTACTTTCAGGGTATAAGTGCGGAATGTGCCCATCGGTTTGCCCTTTACTGCAGCTTCTGAATCGAGTCCACCTACAGGCATCTTGATGTTGGCATGATCGTCCCATGTGATGATAGTGTTATCACGGTCTTCACCACAGATGGTGATGTTGGTGAGCCATGAAGGGAGGATGAGTTTCTCCTTGTACACGCCTTTCTTTACATAGATTACCTTGCTGTAATCCATGAAAGCGCGACATACTTCGATGGCTTCGTCGATGGTGCGGAATTCGCCGGTACCATCACGGGATACTACAATCGTGTCGGGGTTGTCATACTTGTTGGCTGCTGCCAGAGGCAACAGGGTCAACATCATTAAAAATGATAAGAATAATTTTTTCATATTGTTTTTAAGTTTTTTGTTTTGAATCGATTTCTATAAAGATGTTGAAATCTGTATGATTTCATAGAGAATCGCCAGATTTTAAATCCGGCGATTCTCTATTATTTATCTTTTCTTTATTATCATAAACTCCTAAGTTACAGGATTCTCTGTACTTCCTGCAGATCATCAATATTTCGGAGTTGGTTCATAATGGTCTTAACTTCTTCGCGGTCGTGAACACGGAGTTCGATGGTTCCGTCGAAGATACCGTTATCACTACTGATTGTTATCTTATGGATATTGATACCCAACTGGTCGCTAATCACCTTACTTACATCCAGCAGCATGCCCTTACGGTCGATACCCTTGATTTCGATGGTTGCATCGAAGAGTATCTGCTTGTGCATATCCCATTTGGCATCTACGATGCGGTTGCCGAAACTGGACTTCAGTTTGGCTGCTATGCTGCAAGAGCGCTTATGGATTTCGATGCGGTTCTTGTTGTCGATAAAGCCCATAACGTCATCGCCAGGAATCGCATGGCAGCAGCTAGGGAAGATAAACTGGTTGATGTTCTCCTCGGTCAGGATGAGTGGCTTCTTCTTGTTGAAGTCTTTGCCCACCACGAAAAGATCCTGAGGCTTCACGATGCCTTTTTCTTGAGCCTTCTCCTTGCTCTTGCCCAGGAATGGGATATAATTGCGCCAGCTGCTGGCCTGCTGTTTTTTAGGCTTGCCCTGCAACTCATCGAAGTCTTTATCGCCTAGGATAATCTGATGGTCTCCCAATGACTGGAAGAGGGTTTCAGGCTTCTGGATATTATGAAAATCGCATAGGCGCTCTACCACCGATGCACTCATCTCGATGCTGTTCTTCTTGAGCCATTCGGTGAGTATGTTTTCTCCCTTCTTCTGAACCTCTCGTGAATCACGGCGCAGGATGGCAAGAATCTTGCTCTTTGCCTTGGCTGAACTGACGAAGTTTACCCATTCTTCCTGTACATGCTGGCTCTTGGAAGTAAGAATCTCAACCTGGTCGCCACTTTGCAGCTTATGGCTCAGCGGAACCAGCTTATGGTTTACCTTGGCTCCGATACAGTGGCTGCCCAGGAAGGTATGAATCTGGAAGGCGAAGTCGAGGGCAGTACAGCCTGCCGGCATCGTCTTGATTTCTCCCTTTGGTGTGAAGACGAAGATTTCTGAAGCATAGAGGTTCAGCTTGATGGCATCGAGGAAGTCCATGGCATCCGGCTGCGGATCGTCCAGAATCTCCTTGATGGTGCTGAGCCAATCGTTCAGTTCGTTCTCATCTTCTGTATATTCACCTTCGTTTCCTTCTTTGTATTTCCAGTGGGCAGCAAACCCCTTTTCTGCTACCTCGTCCATACGGTCGGAACGGATCTGCACTTCTATCCATCTTCCCTGCTTACTCATCAGGGTAACGTGGAGTGCCTGATAACCATTTGCTTTCGGATGGTTCAACCAGTCGCGCAGACGGTCTGGATGGCTCTTGTAGATTTTGCTGATGGCTACGTAGATATTGAAACATTCGTTTACTTCGTTTGCTCTCACCTTTGGCGTAAAGATGATGCGCACAGCAAGAATGTCGTAAATCTCATCGAAGGTAACGTGCTTGTTCTGCATCTTGTTCCAAATAGAATAAGGGCTCTTCACACGTGCTTTGATTTTGTATTCTACGCCTAACTTGTCGAGTTCTTCGCGGATAGGTGCAGTAAAACTCTCGAAGAGGGTATCGCGCTGCGATTCGGTATCGGCAAGCTTATGCTCTATGTTGGCATACTCCTGTGGATGGTCGTAGCGGAAGCTGAGGTTTTCGAGTTCGGTCTTGATTTTGTTCAAGCCCAATCGGTTGGCGAGAGGTGCATAAATATACAAGGTTTCGCCCGCAATCTTGTATTGTTTGTTGGCCGGTTGCGATTCCAGCGTGCGCATGTTGTGCAGGCGGTCGCAAATCTTGATAAGGATAACACGGATGTCATCGCTCATAGTGAGCAACAGTTTTTTGAAGTTTTCTGCCTGTGCTGATGCCTTATCGCCGAAGATTCCACCACTGATTTTGGTGAGTCCATCAACGATTTGTGCCACTTTAGCTCCAAAGATGTTTGAGATATCTTCTACGGTGTAGTCGGTATCTTCTACCACATCATGAAGCAGTGCGGCACAGATGCTCGTTGAGCCGAGCCCCATCTCCTCGCAGGCTATCTGAGCCACGGCGATAGGGTGCATGATATATGGTTCGCCCGAGAGGCGGCGCACACCTTTGTGCGCCTGTCTGGCGAAGTTGAATGCCTTGGTCACTATATCTACCTTCTTGCGGTGTCGTGAACTCAGGTAGGTGTCAAGCAGGTGTTGAAAGGCATCGCCAATCAACTGGTTATCAGCCTGCTCTCTTTCGAGGTCTTTCAAGTTCTGGTCATCCATAGTGGGTTCCTCCAATAAATAATGTTCTTAATTAGACTGAAAAAACTACAGCGTACGTAGTTCTTTTATTTCACTTTGATTTTCTTTCCGGCACGGATACTGCTACCCTTGATGCCGTTCAGTTTGCGCAGTTTCTTAACGGTTGTTCCGTGGCGTGCTGCTATTTCAGAAAGGGTATCACCATTCTTGATGGTAACACTCTTGCTGCCTTGTTTTCTGTTTCTGCCTCGCTTGCTGCTCTTCTTGCTGCGTGAAGAAGCGCTGTGGCGACTGTAGCTGCTTCGTGGGCGGCTATAGGTAGGCTGTGCATCGTTGATATCTACGGTAGTGCGCTTCAGGAAGAGTTCATCGGCTCTGTAAGCACAGATGCTGTCCTGCTGGTCGATGAAACTACCGATGAGGGTAGATGGAAGACGCAATACCATCGGATGGTTCAATCCGTTGATGATATCATGACGATACTGTGGATTCAGATTGCGCAGGTGCTCGATGTTGATGTTCAGCACTTTGGAAATCTGCTCCAGGTGGATATCTTTTGATACTACGATAGTGTCTGTCTTTACTGGCAGTTCGCTTACCATAGGGCAGATGTTATGATCGCAGTAGTAGTTCATGATGTAGTTGGCAGCGATGAAAGCTGGTACATATCCACGTGTTTCCTTTGGCAGATATGGATAGATGTTCCAGTAGTCGGCGTTGCCTTTTGCACGATGGATGGCCTTGTTGACATTGGTTGGACCGCAGTTGTAAGCTGCAATCACGAGGCTCCAATCATCGAATATTTTGTACAGGTCGCTCAGATAGTGAGCGGCTGCATAGGATGCTTTTACCGGGTCGCGGCGCTCATCGATGAGTGAGTTTACTTCCAGTCCATATCGCTTGCCGGTAGGCAGCATAAACTGCCATAAACCTGTGGCACCAACGCGTGATACAGCTTTAGGGTTGAGTGCCGATTCAATAACTGGCAGATATTTCAATTCCAGTGGCAGGTTGTAAGCCTCTAATGCCTCTTCGAAAATAGGCATGTAGAAGTTACTTGCTCCCAATATAAAACTTACTGAACGGCGTAGTTTTCCGCTGTAACGGTCTATGAATTTCTGTACTACCTCATTGTATGGCATTTCGATGATGGTAGGCATTCTCTTCAGACGGTCGATATACACTTCCTTCTCGAAGACAGGGTTTACATCGCGGTATTTGCAGGTTGTATCTGCCATCATGTAAGTCTGTGCATTGTAAAGGTGGAGCAGGCTGTCGAGGTTATCTTCCAATCCCTCTGGTACTTCGATTTCCTCCTGCTTTCCGTCTTTGTCGGTAACGGTGATGATATCATCGTTATCTGTTTCTTCTGTAACGTCGGTTTGGGCATGAATGCCTTGTAAGCTGAACAGCATCGCTGCTGCCATGACTAGTATTTTCTTCATATTGATGTTTTATCTCGTCTATGTTTCTAATTTCTATTTTACGTTATAATATATATAGGTGTATTCTAACTCCTCAAGCATTAAAATGTGAGTGAGCAGCTTACGCCGAGGCTTCCAGACCGCAGCGGATTGGCAGTCTTGTTGCCGTTATTCAGCATGGTAGGCTCTATTCTGAGCGAGAGATCATCGGAGATGTCAAATTCCGAGAGCGATGCATCTACGTAGGCATCAATCACTGAGAAGGCATAGATGCCTATCATGACGAAGGTTCCCAAGTCTCTCCAACGGCGATATTTATCTTTTCGCTTGCGGAAGATTTCCTTATAGCGTTCTATGTTCGATTCGTTGATCTGGGCGCCCAAGTGCAGAAATTGATTGTAGCTCTGGGTGTTTGGGTCATCGTCCATAATATCCATGTAGGCTTGCGAATAGTCGTGATACATCTGGTTGTTCCAGGTGATGGCGTATGTACAGCCTACGAAACCGCCATAGATGAAGGGCAGTTTCCAATATTTGCGATTGTATATCTGTCCGGCACCAGGTAATACAAGTGCCAACCACATGGCACGCTTGGTATCAGGTCGCCAGGTTGCCCAGTTGCGCTTTTTGCGTACAGGCTTTGCTGGTTGGGTGAGGCTTGCCAGTTTGCTGCTGTCTTGTGCGGTAAGCATCGAGTCTATGGCTATTTTTGCCGAGTCGGCTGATGCAATGGTTGGCACATCGGTCACTTGTTTTTTTTGTTTCGACTTCTGTGCCTGTGCGCCCATCGGTGCCAGAAGCAGCAGGGTTGCCAAACAGATTTGTGATATACTGAGTTTCACTTTTATTCTTGCTTTAACTGATCGAAAACATTCATGATGTGCTCCAGCTCCTCTTCGTTGGCGAATGGAATGCTGATTTTTCCCTTGCCCTTAGCAGAGCAGGTGAACTGCACTTTGGTATTGAGAAACTGTGACAGGCGGTTTTTGAGTTGTGTAAATTCCTCAGGCATTTGAGCCTTAGCCGTGATGGTTTTCTTACCGCTCTCGATGTCTTCTCCGCTCTTGAGTCGCTGTACCATCTCTTCAACCTTTCTTACTGAGTAGCCGTTCTTCTGTATCTCCTTGAACAACTTGATTTGCAGCGAAGGTGAGTCGAGGGCCAGTAGGGCACGGCAATGACCCATGTCGATTTCTTTCTTCTGTAGTGCCATCTGCACCTGGGCAGGAAGTTTGAGCAGTCGCAGATAGTTGGCGATAGCTGCACGGCTCTTGCCCACACGTTCTGAAATTTTCTCCTGTGTCATACCCTCGTTTTCCAGAAGGTGTTCGTAGGCGAGTGCTATTTCTATGGCGTTGAGGTCTTGGCGCTGGATATTCTCTACGAGTGCCATTTCCATTACGTTCTCATCGCTGATGGTGCGGATGTATGCAGGGATAGCTGTCAGCCCCGCAAGTTGTGAAGCGCGCCAGCGGCGTTCACCGGCGATAATCTGGAATCTGTTTTCTGAAACCTGTCTTAAGGTGATAGGCTGGATGATGCCTATGGCCTTGATGCTTTCGGCGAGCTCATGTAGGGCTTCGTCGTCAAACTCCCGGCGTGGCTGATTGGGATTCGCCTCAATCTGGTCGAGAGGAATTTCATTGATGGTACTGCTGCCCTGGGTGCGCACTCCTTCGGTAGAGATGAGGGCATCGAGTCCGCGTCCTAAAGCGTTGCTCTTTGTACCGTTGTTGTATTTCTTGTGTACTGCCATTTTTTTACTTTTAATTTTGAACATTGAACTTTCTAAAAGGGTTCAATTTCCAAATCTTAACTATTCTTGTTGATAATCTCCTTTGCCAAGGCCAGATGATTCTTGGCTCCATTGCTTTCTGCATCGTAAAGGATAACTGGGAGACCATGGCTCGGACTCTCGCTCAGCTTCACGTTGCGCTGGATAACGGTCTTGAACACCAATTCCTGGAAGTGGCGTTTCACCTCGTCGTATATCTGGTTGGCAAGGCGTAGACGACTATCATACATGGTGAGCAGGAAACCTTCTATCTCGAGTTTCGGATTCAGCTTACTCTTGATGATCTTGATGGTATTGAGCAATTTGCTGATACCTTCAAGAGCGAAATATTCACATTGAACTGGGATGATGACACTGTCGGCTGCCGTCAACGAATTGACGGTGATGAGGCCGAGCGAAGGTGAACAGTCTATCAGGATGTAGTCGTATTCGTCACGGATAGGCTGCAGTAATGTCTTAATCACCTTTTCGCGATTTTTGAGATTCAGCATCTCTATCTCGGCACCTACCAGGTCGATATGACTAGGAATGATGTCGAGTCCATCAATGTCGGTGGTGTAGATGGCATCGCGCACGTCTGCATGGTCGATGATGCATTCGTAGAGCGAGCAGTCTACCTCGCTGATGTCCACGCCCAATCCACTGGAAGCGTTTGCCTGTGGGTCGGCGTCCACTACGAGTACCGTTTTCTCTAGCGTGGCAAGCGATGCTGCCAAGTTAATGGTGGTAGTAGTCTTTCCTACACCGCCTTTTTGGTTAGCTAATGCGATGATTTTTCCCATTTTCTTAGTAAATTTTCGGCAAAGATACAAAAATATTGTGAGAAAGTCGCTATCTTTAAAGGTTTTTTCGTACTTTTGCACCAAAAAGAAAGATATTTTTATGGAAAATAAGAAACCGTTAGTATTAATTTCGAATGATGATGGCTATCATGCCAATGGAATCAAGACCCTGGTGAGCTTTCTGAAAGACTGGTGCGACCTGCTGGTTGTAGCACCGGAAAGTGCCCGTTCGGGATTCGCCTGTGCCTTCTCGGCTACTACTCCCTTGCGCCTGAAGCGTCGCCACAATATGGGGAATGATGTGGAGGTTTGGTCATGTAGCGGCACACCGGTTGACTGTGTGAAACTGGCGTTGGATCAGTTTCTTGCTGATCGCAAGCCTGATCTGATTATCGGCGGTATCAATCATGGTGACAATTCGAGCGTGAATAATCATTATTCGGGAACTATGGGTGTAGCTAAGGAGGGCTGTATGCAGCATATTCCAAGCATAGCCTTCAGCAGTAGCAATTATGATGAAAATGCTGATCTCACCCCTTTGCGCGATGGGGTACTGAAGGTTGTTAAGATGGTGCTGGAGAAGGGATTGCCAGAATATACCTGTCTGAATGTCAACTTCCCGGCTTTGCCTCCGTTCAAGGGTTTCAAGGGTTGCCGGATGACTCATGGCTCCTGGATCAATGAGGTGGTTCATCGCACTCATCCGCATGGATATGATTATTATTGGATGGTGGGTGAATACCGTAATGACGAACCTGAGGCAACGGATACCGACCAATGGGCTGTGAATCATGGTTACATCGCTATAACCCCAACTAAGATTGATGTAACGGATTATGATTGGTTAAAGAATTTTGAATTATGAAGTATTACCTGATAGTAGGCGAGGCTAGTGGAGATTTGCATGCCAGCAGATTGATGCGCTCGTTGAAAAAAATAGACGAGTTTGCTGAATTCCGTTTCTTCGGCGGTGATTTGATGGCTGCTGAAGGTGGCACTCGCGTCAAGCATTTTAAGGAGTTGGCTTATATGGGTTTTGTGCCTGTACTGCTACATTTAGGTACCATCTTTTCGAACCTGAAGAGATGCAAGGAAGATATTGTGAAATGGAAACCGGATGTAGTGATACTGGTAGATTATCCGGGATTTAATCTCAAGATAGCTAAGTTCTTGAAAAAGAACACCAATATCCCTGCCTATTATTACATTTCTCCTAAGATATGGGCATGGAAGGAATGGCGGATCCGCAGCATTAAGCGCGATATCGCAGAACTCTTCTCTATCTTGCCATTCGAGGTGCCGTTCTTCGAAAAGAAGCACCGTTATCCTATTCACTATGTAGGTAATCCTACGGCTCAGGAAGTAGGGGAGTTCAGGTCGGGATATCATCAGAGTTTTACGGAGTTCTGTCAGGAGAATAATCTTGACACCTATCGTCCTGTTATCGCTTTGCTGGCAGGAAGCCGTCTGCAGGAAATCAAAGACAATCTGCCGGCGATGATTGAGGTGGCTGAGCGTTTTGAAGATTATCAGATGGTGCTTGCCGGTGCTCCTTCGATAGACGATGCTTATTATGAGAAGTTTATCAAAGGTACACCTGTCAAACTGGTGCGTAACAAGACTTATCCGCTCTTGTCGCATGCTACGGCAGCTCTTGTTACCAGTGGTACTGCAACTTTAGAGACGGCTCTTTTCGATGTGCCTCAGGTGGTATGTTATGAAACGCCTGTACCTCATCTCATCCGTTTCGGTTTCAAGCATATCATCAAGGTGAAGTTTATCTCGCTTGTGAATCTTATCGCCAATAAGGAGATTGTGCCGGAGATGCTTGCCGACCGCTTTACGGTTGATGGTATTGCCAACGAACTTTATCAGATTCTTCCGGGAGAACCTGGCAGGGGTAAGATGTTGGCAGAATATCAGGAAGTTCGAACTCAGTTAGGCGATAAGGTTGCGCCCGATGAGGCTGCGGGCATCATGTTTGATCTTCTGGTTAAGCGTAGGGAAATGCTTCTCCGTATGGCTCGTGAGCGTGCTGAAGCTGAAGCCAAAGCTGCAGCTGAGGCTGCAGAACGTGCGCGACAGAAGGCGATAGCTGAAGCCGAGGCTGCTAAGAAACGTGCCGAAGAGGAAGCTTTGGCGGCGCAGAAGCGAGCAGAAGAAGAGGCTGAACTGGCAAGAATAAGAGCAGAAAAAGCCCGACTGGCGGCTGAGGCTAAGGCACGTGAGGCTCAGCAGCGTGTTGCCCAGGCACAGTATGAGGCGCAGGAAGCCCAGAAGGGTGAACGCTTTGAAGAAGAACAGGAAAAAGGTGAAATGTTTTGATAAAAAGCAATCTCTTTCAGTTCTGTGGCGGATATCAATCCGCTGCAGAACTGCTGACTAAGGCAGATTTGTAATCTGCTACCTATGTAGGAGTATTAGCTATCCTAAAAAAACAAACCCAAAAATATATATTTAATTTTCAACCCTAAAAAAAATGAAAAAACTACTGACTCTCATTTGTGCCCTCTTTTGTATGGCACAAGTGTGTGCAGCAAACCCTGTAAAGCAATGGGGACAGTTGCAGGTAAAAGGTGCGCAGCTTTGCGACCAGAGTGGTAACCCTGAAGTGTTGAGAGGCGTGAGTCTGGGATGGCACAACATCTGGCCTCGGTTCTACAACAAAAATGCGGTGAAATGGCTTGTGCAAGACTGGCATGCCAACATCATCAGAGCAGCCATGGGGCAAGATGGTGAAGCAGGCACTGAAGAAATATAACAGATAACAGCATAGTTTATCGCAAGTACTTTCGTGAGCCAACGAAGCTACTTGTGTTTTTTATGGTGATATGAAAAAAAGGCAGGGGTTCTTTGAGGAATCCCTGCCTTTCTTGTATGCTCGGCATGAGCTTATTCTAATGGGTGCAAGTCCCTAACGAACC
>ENA-OYDC01000515-OYDC01000515.1-human-gut-metagenome-genome-assembly--contig:-NODE-515-length-10805-cov-3.489581_pt1 | contig 10805 bp, 9 predicted proteins | sample MGYA00243685_ERZ652898 | MGnify/ENA primary metagenome ERZ652898 (study PRJEB26926, sample SAMN06164546) | human gut metagenome | biome: ENVO:00009003; feature: ENVO:2100002; material: ENVO:00002003...
GCATAAAACTATGATAATATAGTATTAAGGCAAAAGTCAGCCGACATAAACACCGGTACCGACAACGAAAGGAGTGAGCAGAGTAATGTACATCTTATGGATCATCGTGCTGATAACAGCAGTTCTGGCGGAAGCTGCAACCTGTGCCTTGGTCTCAATATGGTTCGCACTGGGTGCACTGGCAGCCCTGATCGCAGTTGTCCTCGGAGCAGGCTTCGCAGTACAGCTGGCGGTATTCCTTGCCGTTTCTGTTATCACGCTGGCGGTCACAAGACCTGTTGTTAAAAAGATCATGCCTAAAAACACACCCACAAACGGCGAGCTTGACATCGGCAAAAAAGCAATAGTCATCGAAAAGATAGACCCCGAAGCAGGTACGGGCAGAGTACGCATCGAGGGCGTTGACTGGGGTGCAAAAACAGCCGACAGCTCAGTGATCGAAAAGGGCGAGACCGTGGTGGTAAAATCTAAGGGCGCCGCATTCGTCACAGTCGCAAAAGAATAACCTAAACCAAAAGGAGAGCAGATATGGAATATTTAATTGCCATAATAATTTTTATCGTTGTAGTTATCATCATCTCGGGAATAAAGATTGTTCCCCAGGCTCAGGTGTACGTGGTTGAGCGTCTGGGCGCATTCTCGGGAGCACTTCACACAGGCCCCCACTACGTTATCCCCATCATCGACAAGGTGGTAAAGAAGGTCTCCATCAAGGAGCAGGTAGTTGACTTCAAGCCTCAGCCCGTTATCACCAAGGATAACGTTACAATGCAGATAGACACCGTCGTATTCTTCACCGTTACCGACGCAAAGCTTTACACCTACGGCGTTGAAAGACCTCTTTCCGCTATCGAGAACCTTTCCGCAACCACACTCCGTAACATCATCGGCGAGATGGAGCTTGATGCTACACTCACCTCCAGAGACGTTATCAACACCAAGATAACCGCTATCCTCGACCAGGCTACCGACCGCTGGGGCATCAAGGTAAACAGAGTAGAGCTGAAGAATATCCTTCCTCCCCGTGAGATACAGGACGCAATGGAGAAGCAGATGAAGGCAGAGCGTGAGCGCCGTGAGAAGATCCTCCAGGCAGAGGGTGAAAAGAAGTCTCAGGTGCTTGTTGCAGAGGGTGAAAAGGAGTCCAAGATACTCCGTGCAGAGGCTGAAAAGCAGGCAGCTATCCTCCAGGCAGAGGCTCAGAAGCAGGCTATGATACTCCGTGCAGACGCTGTAAGACAGCAGAAGATACTCGAAGCAGAGGGTGAAGCTGAATCCATCAGAAACGTTCAGCAGGCTCTGGCAGACACTATCCGTCAGCTCAATGAAGCAAATCCTTCCCAGAGCGTTATCGCTATCAAGAGCCTGGAAGCCTTCCAGAAGGCAGCCGACGGCAAGGCAACAAAGATCATTATCCCCTCCGAGATACAGGGACTTGCAGGTCTTGCAACCTCTCTCAAGGAGCTTGTGGTAACAGATCAGAAGCCCGAAAGCAAGTAAAAACACTATCAAAAAAAAGCGTGGCAGTTCATATGAGCTGTCACGCCTTTTTATTTAATTATATAAATTCATATAAGTATGCCGTTGCAGTGGTCTGTCTCGTGCTGGATTATCTGAGCGGTAAAATCGGAAAAGGTCTTTATCCGCACCTGCATATCCTCGTTCTGATATTTCACCTTTATTTTCTTGTACCTTTTGCATTTTCTGGGGCCGCCAAGCAGCGAAAGGCAGCCCTCCTCAGTGTCGTAAGGGTCGGACTGCTTTATTATTTCGGGGTTGAACATTATCATATATTCCCCGTCACTAACAAAGCAGATTATGCGCTTTTTCACGCCTATCATATTGGCAGCCATGCCCACGCACCGCTCCCTGTTGGCTTCCAGCGTGTCACGCAGGTCATTTGCTGTCTGTATATCGTTCCTGTCCGCCGTTTCCGACTTCTGAGCCAGAAATATGGGGTCGTGCATAAGTTCTTTTATCATAAAGCACCTCTCATATTATTTTATCGTGTCACCGAGCCTGTAATGTATTCATCAGTCTGAGCAAAATACCTTGTCCGCTCCCCCTCTTTAAGGTCAAATACAGTGCCTTCGGAGCTTTCGTCTCCCGCAAGATACAGCAGAGTGGGATACATATCATCATATGATACGGGAACGTCCGAAACATTCATTTTGTCAAAGCTCTCTCCGCTGCGCTTTATCAGCAGGGTGGGATATTTTCCCCAGTCATTGTTTTTAAAGCCGTGGTCAGCCATGATGATTATGTCCGAATTGTCATAAACGCCGTTCTCACGAAGCTTTTCAAGATATACACAAAGTATCTTGTTGACAGCTTCCGCACACTCTTCCTCCGATACCTGTTCATCGCCGTGGTCGATAAGGTCCTTTGATGTAGTTCTTACAGGATGAAGCCCGAACAGATATATGTACTTGAAGCATTTACTGTCGGTGTAAGTGACATCAGTTCCGATGGTGTTGTAAAAAGCCAGATTGTTATAGTCATAAACACGGTAATATGCGTCGGAGGAAGATGTCATTCTGTTGATGTCTGCGCCGCCAAGATGGAAAGGCTCTTTCAGTATCACAGGCATATATTTGTAAAAAGCAAGGCTGTATATGCACTTGTCCAGATTCATAAGATCCTTTGCACCAAAGCTGTATTCAACGCAGTTATCCGCATATTTCATAAATATATCATGGGAGAATATCTCCTTGGAAGTAAAGAGCTGCGTTATGTAGCCGTTTGAATCAAGGGTTCTGAACAAAGTGTCGTTGCTGAAATCCAGATCTGTATGACTGCCTGTGAATATGTTGGTTATGGACGGCGAGGAACCGCCGAATACTCCGATGGTGTTGCTGTAAAAGGTGAAATCCTTAAAGCCCTCCGCAGCCTGCGGGTCATTTTTCACCGCTTTCTCAAAGCAGAAAGAATCATATTCATCGGTGAGTATCAGGATAATGTTATGGTCAGTGGAAAACTCGTACTGGTCGTCCTGAGAAAGATAGTAGTCGTAATTATCCCCCGAAAGCATCTCGATAACTCTGCCGTCAACGTCATTTTCAGCCGCCTGCCAGCAGCCCAGGATAAGTACCAGCACTTCTATCGCCACAATAGCCAGCGACGATATATTCACAGCATTGGGGAAAATATCACGCTTAAATTTTTGTATCAGGTGCGGCACTGCGAGTATCACGAGCCAGATGAGCAGGTTTATTATGCAGCTCACCGCTCCCGCCCGCTGCTCGGTGCCGTCAAGCTGAGCGGAATTTATCTGCAGGAAATTTCCCTGTATGTAAAATGCCAGTCCCAGTCCCCAGACTACGCTTACCGCCGTGTAAAAATATTTTTCCTTAGTCTTGTAAAGCAGGAAAAACAGAATTGCAGTGACCGCAACGGTCAGCGGAGCAATGCCCCACAGCACATATTTCAGCGGAACGGAAATATCATTCATATTGCCCAGATATATCTCCAATGGGGCGAAAAACAGAATATTAAACGAAAAAAACAGCGCCGACGCAAAAGTGACAGTCTGTTTGGTGTTTTTTGATATAAGGCTATCCTCAGCCATAAGCTCACCTCCAAGTTGATAAGAACCATTATACCCCAAACGGCCGCAAAAAGCAAGTCCCCGCCCTTTTCATTCGTTATTGACAAATCCTGCGCACCATGGTATAATAAACTATATTATTATGCCGTCAGGAAAGAAACGAAAGGAAGTTATTACAATGCAGGATACAAGCACCTACGAATCCCCCTTCTGCACCAGATACGCAAGCAAGGAAATGCAGTATGTATTTTCAGCAGATAAAAAATTTACCACATGGAGACGTCTTTGGGTGGCACTGGCAAGGGCTGAAATGAAGCTGGGTCTGAATGTTACCCAGGAGCAGGTAGATGAGTTGGAAGCAAACGTTGATAACATCGACTATGAGTGCGCCGCAGAGCGTGAGAAGCTCGTCCGCCACGACGTTATGGCTCATGTTTACACCTACGGAAAGGTTTGCCCCAAGGCAGCAGGCATCATTCACTTAGGCGCTACCTCCTGCTATGTTGGTGACAACACCGATATCATCGTTATGAGAGACGCTATGAACATCGTCCTCAAGAAGCTTGTTACCGTTATCTCCCAGCTTTCCGCATTTGCAGATAAGTACAAGGATATGCCCGCTCTGGCATATACCCACCTCCAGCCCGCACAGCTCACCACTGTGGGCAAGAGAGCTACTCTTTGGATAAATGAGCTGCTCATGGATCTTGACGAGCTTGAATACAGACTTAAGAACCTGAAGCTTCTTGGTTCCAAGGGCACCACAGGCACACAGGCTTCCTTCAAGGAGCTTTTCGAGGGCGACAGCACCAAGGTCAAGGAGCTTGAAAGAATGATCGCTGAGGAAATGGGCTTTGACGCTGTAGTTCCCGTTTCCGGTCAGACCTATTCCAGAAAGATAGACTCCCAGATAATCAGCACACTGGGCAACATTGCACAGTCTGCAATGAAGTTCGCAAACGATATGAGAATACTCCAGAACTTCAAGGAGATGGAAGAGCCTTTCGAGAAGAACCAGATTGGTTCCTCAGCAATGCCTTATAAGAGAAATCCCATGCGCTGCGAGAGAATCACTGCGCTTGCAAGATATCTTATGATAGACACCCTTAACCCTGCATTCACCGCAGGTACACAGTGGTTCGAGAGAACTCTCGATGACTCCGCAAACAAGAGAATCTCCGTTGCAGAGGGATTCCTTGCAGCAGATGCTATCCTGAACATTATGATAAACGTAACCTCCGAGCTGGTAGTTTACCCCAAGGTAATCCGCCAGAGAATTATGAGAGAGCTTCCTTTCATGGCTTCCGAGAACATTATGATGGACGCTGTAAAGAGAGGCGGAAACCGTCAGGAGCTTCACGAGAAGATCCGTACCTACGCTATGGAAGCCGGCAAGCAGGTAAAGGAAGAGGGTCTGGAAAACGACCTTATCGAGCGTATCCTTGCAGATCCTTCATTTGGTCTCAAGAGAGAGGATATCGAGGCTGTTCTGGTTCCCGAGAACTACACAGGCAGAAGCTCCGAGCAGGTTACAGAGTTCCTTGCTGAGTGCGTAAAGCCCGTACTTGACAAGTACAGCTCCATGACCCACGAGTCCGCTGAGATCAATGTCTGATCCGAAAAAATACGATATATAACGATATAACGCAAAACGTCCGCACCAAATGATGCGGACGTTTTTATTTACATATTATCATGTCTATCTGCAAAAGCTCTTCTTCCGAAAAATCAGGCTTTTCGGTGCAGCGGGCATTTTCGGTTATCTGCTCGGGACAGCTTGCGCCGATTATCACCGTCGTGACCTCTTTGTGAGAGAGTATCCACGCCAGCGCCATCTGCGAAAGGGACTGTCCCCTTGCCTGAGCAATGCAGTTCAGCTGCCTGAGCTTTGATATCATCTTGTCATCAAGCTCCTCGCCTACCCATGTCTCACCCTTGCCCACCCTTGAATCAGCAGGAATGCCGTTCAGATACCTGTCGGAAAGGAAGCCTTGATAAAGGGGCGAAAAAACAGCCGTGCCAATGCCGATATCATCATTGACCCTCAGCACTTCTTCCGATTCCCTGTCAAGAACAGAAAAGGGCAGCTGATTTACAATAAACGGCGTGTGAAGCTCACGGAATATGGAAGCGATCTCCTCAGTCTGCCTGCCGTCATAGTTTGATATCCCCACATAAAGCGCCTTGCCGTCCTTTACCGCTTTGTCAAGAGCCAGCGCCGTCTCCTCTGCGGGAGTGTCAGGGTCGGCAATGTGGTGATAGAAAATATCCACATATTCAAGTCCCATTCTTTTAAGGCTGCCGTCCAGGGACGCAGTGAGATTTTTCGCCGAACCGTTCTTGTCGCCGTAAGGGCCGCTCCACATATAAAAGCCCGCCTTGGTGGAAATACACAGCTCATCACGATAGGCTCTCAGTCCTTTGTCAAGTATCCTGCCGAAATTCTCCTCAGCAGCCCCGTTGTCAGGGCTTCCGTAGCAGTTGGCAAGGTCAAAGCAGCATATGCCGCAGTCAAAAGCGGTGTGAACCATCTTCTCCATGTTGTCAAATGGACTTTTTGAACCGAAATTCTTCCACAGCCCCAGCGACAAAGCGGACATTTTCAGCCCGCTCTTCCCGCATCGGCGATATTCTGTTTTATCGTATCTTTTTTCGTTTGGGGTGTACATTAGCGCTCCATTCCCATAAATCATGTTTAACTTGCAAATAAGCCGACAGTTATGCTTTTAAAAGCTCTGTCGGCTTATGTACTATTTTTCCGTCAAAATCTCCACACTCTTCACCGCAATTTCCGTCCCCATCTCGCTGTCCGCAATCTTCTCCAGCACATCAATGCCCTCGAAAACCTGTCCGAAAACAGCATATTGACCCGCATAGTTGGGAACACCGCCATGCTCATAAAAAGCATGACGCACCTCGGGCATCTCGCCCTCCTCTGCGGAAAGATACTCCTTGTCCTCATCGGTGTACTGCACCGTGTTTATGAAAACAATGTCTCCCCCGTCAGTCATGCACAGCGCACCCTTAAAGGGCCATAGATTCTTGTGAAGCTCCGCCTTGTATGTGCCGTCTATCTCGGGAGCGTCAAGAGTGAATACGCTCTTCTGCTCGTAAAGCCCCGCTGTAAGCCCATTATATCCGCCGCTCTCGGCAGTGCTGACAAAAAGGCTCACCGCATTGGGCGCTTCATCGGGGTACAATACCGCCTTCATATCCCCCACATCGGTGGATATGAGAGCCACCTGCGCCCCGTCGCCCACAGGCTCAAACTGGATAAGCTCAATGTTGTCGTAATTCTCCACAGGGTCGGGAGCCGCCTTGTTCATCTCCGTGAATGCGTTTATCAGCATAAATATGGTAATAGCTGCGATCACGAAGAAAAAGAACCCGAAAACATACTTTTTTCTTATCTTTATGGTCTTTGTCTGCATATCACACCATTACTTCTTGGTTATCTTAGTGCCCTGACGGGTCTCCTCGATAACATAGCCCAGCTCAGCTATCTTGTCTCTGAGAGAATCCGCAAGAGCAAAATCCTTTGCCTTTCTTGCTTCCTTTCTCTGCTCTGCAAGCGCCTTTATCTCCTCGGGGATATCATCATCGGCAGACTCATTCTTTGCGCTGAGCTTCTTTGCATGGTCGATAATTCCAAGGGAAAGTACCTTGTCAAACTCGCCGATAAGCGCAAGCTTTGTAGCCGCAGTGGTGTCAGCCTTGAGAACATCATAGACCGCAGTAACTGCCAGAGAGGTGTTCAGGTCATTGTCAAGAGCCGCAGTAAAGCCCTTCATCAGCTCGTCATAAGCCGCCTTGTCGATCTCGCCCTGAGTCTCGGCAAGAAGACGTGCCACCCTTGCTATCAGCTTGTCATATGCACCTGCCGCATTGTCAAGGTTCTCGTAAGAGAATACCAGCGACTTGCGGTAATGGGACTGGAGGCAGAAGAATCTGTAAACCATAGGGTCGTAGCCCTTTTCTTTAAGCAGGGAAACGGTAAGGAATTCACCCTTGGACTTGCTCATCTTGCCGTGATTGGTGTTAAGGTGATGAACATGGAACCAGTAGTTGCACCACTTGTGACCCAGATAAGCTTCACTCTGAGCTATCTCGTTGGTGTGGTGAGGGAATGCGTTGTCAATACCGCCGCAGTGAAGATCAAGATATTCACCAAGATGCTTCATGCTGATGCAGGAGCATTCAATGTGCCAGCCGGGATATCCCACACCCCAGGGGCTTTCCCATTTAAGCTCCTGATCGTCAAACTTGGACTTTGTGAACCAGAGAACAAAGTCAGCCTTGTTTCTCTTGTTGCCGTCCTCGTCAACACCCTCACGGACAGCAACAGCCAGGTCTTCCTCGTTGAAGTCGCCGAAAACATAGTATTCCTTCAGCTTTGAGGTGTCGAAATAAATGTTTCCGCCAGCCTCATATGCGTAGCCCTTTTCAATAAGAGCGGAAATTACTTTTATAAAATCGGGAATGCAGTGAGTAGCAGGCTCAACCACATCAGGGGTCTTGATGTTTAGCTCTGTGCAGTCCGCAAAGAAAGCCTTAGTGTAAAAATCAGCTATCTCCATAACGGTCTTGTGCTCACGCTTTGCGCCCTTGAGCATCTTGTCATCGCCTGTGTCGCCGTCACTGGTAAGATGTCCGACATCGGTGATGTTCATAACTCTCTTAACGTCCAGACCTGTGAAGCGGAGGTACTTTTCAAGAACGTCCTCCATGATGTAGCTTCTCAGGTTGCCTATGTGCGCATAGTGATATACTGTAGGGCCGCAGGTGTACATGGAAACCTTGCCCGGGGTGTTGGGGATAAATTCTTCTTTTTTATGGCTCAGTGAATTATAGATCTGCATTTTTATTCTTCCTTTCAAATTACATAATCGTCATAATCATCGCTTCTGAAACCGCAGCCGCAGTCCAGATTGGGTTCGTCCTTTGGAGCGGGAGTGATGCCCGCCTTCTTTTCCAGCTGGCTGAGACGAACGTCCATCTTGCACAGTTCCTGAGCAACAGGGTCGGGAATGTGTACCTGGTCAAGATCGGTGGTGGGTTTGCCGTTGCAACGTGCTATCCTTGCGGGAACGCCGACAGCCGTGCAGTTGTCGGGAATGGCTTCCAGCACAACAGCATTTGCGGCGATCTTTACATTGTTGCCCACCTTAAAGGGGCCAAGCACCCTTGCGCCTGCGCCGACCATAACATTGTTGCCCAGTGTCGGGTGACGCTTTCCTCTGTCCTTGCCCGTACCGCCAAGGGTAACACCCTGGTATATAAGACAGTTGTCGCCTATCTCGGTGGTCTCGCCGATAACAACGCCCATGCCGTGATCAATGAACAGGCCCTTGCCTATCTTTGCGCCCGGGTGGATCTCAATGCCTGTGATAAACCTTGCCGCCTGAGATATAACTCTTGCGGTAAGGAACATTTTCTTCTTATAGAAATAATGGGAAACACGGTAAGCCGCCACCGCATGAAGTCCCGAGTAAGTGAGGATTATCTCCACGGTGTTCTTAGCCGCAGGATCTCTCTGCTTGACGGATTCGATGTCCGCCTTAAAATGCTTTATAAGCTCATCAAAACTGCTCATATCGTTCCTCCTGTAACCTGTAAAATGCAGGGATAATATTATTATATGAAAGCAAGCGTGCATATGATATGCCTGCAACAAAAAAGCCGCCCTCAGAAATATCTGAAGGCGGCGAAAAGCCACGGTCCCACTTCAATTCGGCAGCAAGCTGCCCTTATATACCGCCGAAGCGATACCATTCTGTAACGGGAACACCCGCAGCGGGATACACACTATAATTTGTTGTGATATAACACAACAAACGCTTCCCCCGCCAAGCTGACGAACGCACTTCACCGCCCGCACCTGCGCCCTCGCACCGAACGGACGCTCTCTGAAAAGTGACAAAACGGCTACTCTGAACGCTTAGCCTTTGAAATATTGATATTATTATACCACGTCCATCTTTAAAAAGCAATAGCAATTTTTTTAATTTTCCGCCTGCTTTTCAAATTTGTAGAGGCGAACGTCCATATAATGCTCTCTCTGCTGTGTGCAGTAAGTCGCCTTATATCCCGAGATATCCTCAAAATAGTCTATGATATAATCGTAGGTAAGGGCATTGGAATTTTCATCTGTTTTCTTTTCGGCGATCTTGTTGGTATCGAACAGAACATAAAAGTCCTCGCCGTTTTCATAAAGCTTTTTGTATTCATCTGCATGAGCCTCAAACTCGCAGTTAACATATGGGGTTATATAATCATTGTTCGTATCTGCAAGCATAGTGCAGTAACAGGGCAGGAAAATCGGGGAGCTTACCAGAACAACACAGTTCTGCCCCTTTACATAGCTGCTTACAGTGCCGTTTTCAGGCGAGTCGCTCAACACATATGTAGGCGTGATCCTTACATTCTGATAAACCAGCAGCGCCGCCAGAGCAACACATATAACAGGCGTGCATATCTTCTTTGAGATATGTGTTCCGATGACATATATCCAGCTGATAAAAACGCCTATGACCAGCGGCAGGAATATGTAAAAATAACGTACCGAGTCCAGCTCCAGGTCATAGATATATACCTTGTGGACAACTATCTCAAATACCAGCACAGATGCCGCAAATATCATTATGGGGCTGAGGTCTGCCTTTTTAAAGTTTGTCCATAAAGTACGCAGAGCATTTTTGCATTTTTCCGCAATGGGAATGAACCACTTTTCTTTTCTGCACACAAAGCACGCCGCAGCCAATACTACCAGTACGCACAGAATTATGGCAATGACATCTGCATAATAATTCATTTCAAAGAAATTCATTATGTAGCCGGTCATGTTCCTTACAATTACCCTGAGATACTGATATCTCTGTATAGCAGGGTCTATCTCGCCTGACCAGTGCATTTCCGTGGAGAACATATGGGCAATGGTCGCAGGGAATGCCGCAATGGAAAGTCCCACGCCCACAGCCGCAGAACCGCCGTATGCAAAGCAGTCCTTAACACGCTTTTTTATCAGCAGTACAACGCACTGAATGAGCGTGTACATAAACGCAAACACAAGGAAATTATGCTGAGTAAGCGCTCCGAGGAACGCCGTCAGTCCCACAAAAATAAACTGCTTCAGCGGGATTTTCCCCTCAGCCGTAAGTACGGTCTGGCTGAAATATGCGTACATCACCGCAAACATGGTGAGCATCATATACCTGTCTCTTATACACATCTCCGAGCCCACGAGACGGAGCTACATCTC
>ENA-OYDC01000531-OYDC01000531.1-human-gut-metagenome-genome-assembly--contig:-NODE-531-length-10560-cov-6.615231_pt1 | contig 10560 bp, 8 predicted proteins | sample MGYA00243685_ERZ652898 | MGnify/ENA primary metagenome ERZ652898 (study PRJEB26926, sample SAMN06164546) | human gut metagenome | biome: ENVO:00009003; feature: ENVO:2100002; material: ENVO:00002003...
TCGCCATTAACAATCGTGAATTACTACTTTTATAGTATAACATAAAAATAGTTGGGAATCATCACTAATAGTTGGTTTGACTTCCTTTGGGTGCGTGTGATTTGAAATCGACTTAACCTATACTATTAGTTATGGAAACACACTAAGGGAGGTGATGTGATGAAGCTCGATACAATCGGCAAGAATATAAGAAAGTTCCGACTTGCAAGGAAATTACGCCAAGAAGATTTGGCTGAGAAAACAGATTTGACAACAAATTATATTGGTATGGTTGAGCGTGGAGAGAAAATTCCGTCACTCGAAACTTTCATAAAGATAGTAAATGCTTTAGGTGTATCATCGGATATGGTTCTTACAGATGTTCTGGAAACGGGATATACAGTCAAGAACTCAATGCTGAATGAGAAGCTTGAAAAACTTGTTCCTGAAGATAGAAACAGAATTTATGAAGTCATAGATACACTTGTGAAGCAGTCAAAGCAAATACTTCCATAAAACACAGAAGTTCGTCCTAATCGACGAGCTTTCTTTTTTTCAGTATAAAAAATTTCTGCTATCGACAAATTTTTCGGGACTTCGACAGAGAGAATATGCTATAACAACAACTGTCAGTGATAGACACATACTAATAGACATAGGAGGAAGTAGAAGTGAACGACATTTTCAGACAAATAGCAAAAGAAAATGGAACAACCGAAAAAGCAGTAAAAGAGGAAATGCAGTTTGCCATTCGGGAAGCAATGAAAAGTGCTGAACCGGAAGCAATAGCTTTTTGGAAAGCAGTTGCACCGGACGGAAAAGAGCCGCCGATAGAAAAGGTCATAGCAATGATTGCATTGAATGTTAATAATAGAATGTATAATTGAGGTGCTTCGGCATCTCATTTTTATTATTCTTTAGAAGAGTTGCATTAGGTGTTTGCAAAAAGTGACACCTTAGTGTCTGAAAGGTTACATTTCTGCCTGAAATCTTGAAATGCCTGAAAATTTAATATATAATGTTAAATGACTAACTGTAACGAAGAAGAATTATAAGATGAAGAGGTGTTACTGATGAAGATATGCTATAACAAACTTCAAAAACTTATGATTGACAATCAAATGAAAAGACAGGATTTAATGCGTGCAGCCGAAATTACATCATACGCTGCAACGAAGATAAATAAGAATGAGCCGGTATCTCTTGAAGTACTGATGAGGATATGTCAGGTGTTTCACTGCGACATCGGAGATATATGCGAAGTTATTTTAGATGAAGATTAAAACACGGAGGTAATTATAGATGGCAAGGGCTGCTAAACCAAAGAAAGAAATATCAATGGAAGAAGCACTTTGGAAAAGTGCTGATAAACTGAGAGGTTCTGTTGAGCCTGCGGAGTATAAGCACGTTGTTCTGAGTTTATTCTTCCTTAAATTTGCCAGTGACAAGTTTGAGGAATGCCGTAATAAGATTATTGCTACACACGGCGAAAAGTATGCGGATATGAAACCGTTTTATACTCAGGAAAATGTATTCTATCTTCCTGAAGAAAGCCGTTGGAAGTACATTATTGAAAATGCAAAGCAGGACGATATTGCCCTGAAGATAGATACAGCACTTTATACGATTGAAAAGAACAACCCGGCACTGAAAGGTGCTTTGCCGGATAACTATTACTCCCGCTTACATATTGATACTGCAAAGTTAGCTTCTTTGCTTGATGAAATCAATCGTATCAATACAGATGATAAAGAGAACGACATTATAGGTCGTGTATATGAGTATTTCCTTAGTAAGTTCGCTCTTGCAGAAGGAAAAGGTAAAGGAGAGTTCTACACACCAAAGTGTATTGTAAACCTGATTGCCGAAATGCTTGAGCCTTACGATGGAATACTTTATGACCCTTGTTGCGGTTCGGGCGGTATGTTTGTGCAGTCCATCAAGTTCGTAGAAGCACACAGCGGTAATAAAAAGAAAGTGTCTATTTACGGTCAGGAATACACAAATACCACTTTCAAACTGGCAAAAATGAACTTAGCTATCCGTGGTATTTCTGCAAATCTTGGAGAAATGGCAGCCAATACATTTACCAATGACCAGCACAAAGACCTTAAAGCAGATTTCATTATGGCAAACCCGCCTTTCAATCAGAAGCAGTGGAGAGCCGAAAATGAGCTTGTAGATGACCCTCGTTGGAACGGCTATGAAGTTCCGCCGACAAGTAATGCAAACTATGGTTGGATACTGAATATTGTTTCCAAACTCTCTCAAAACGGTGTAGCAGGTTTCCTGCTTGCCAATGGTGCATTATCTGATGATGGTACAGAGCTAAAAATCAGACAGCAGCTTATAGAAAATCATTTGGTAGAAGCAATCATTATTCTTCCGAGAAACCTTTTCTATACCACAGACATCAGCGTTACCCTTTGGGTACTCAATAAGAACAAAAAGGCTCGTGTTGTGGAACAGAATGGAAAGCTAAAACGCTATCGTAATCGAGAAGATGAAATACTCTTTATGGATTTACGACAGATGGGCAGTCCTTATGAGAAGAAGTACATTGAATTGACAGAGGAAGATAGAGCCAAAGTTACAAGTGTATATCATAACTGGCAGCAGGAAGGCTATGAGGAAACTTATGAGAATGTGCCGGAATTTTGCTATTCTGCTTCTTTTGATGAAGTAAAGGAAAAAGGATTTACTCTTGTACCGAGCAGATATATTGAGTTTGTCAACCGTGATGAGAACATCGACTTTGATACCAAAATGAAATCATTGCAGGGAGAACTCAAAGAACTTCTTGCTCAAGAGGAAAAATCTAAATCAGATTTGCTTGCTGTATTTAAGGAGTTGGGATATGAAATCGAATTATGATATTTTAGGAAACCATATCCGACTGATTGATACTCGGAACAGAGAAAGCATAACAGACAGAGTTTTGGGAATTAACATAGACAAGTTCTTTATGCCGTCGGTTGCAAATGTCATTGGTACGGATTTGAGTAAATATAAACTGATAACAAAAGGAAAGTTTGCGTGTAATCCAATGCACGTTGGTCGTGATGAACGACTTCCGGTTGCATTGTATGATGAAGAAGAACCTGCTATTGTTTCTCCGGCGTATTTTATGTTTGAGGTAGTAGATAACAGCATTTTGAATGAAGATTATCTGATGATGTGGTTTCGCAGACCGGAATTTGACCGTATTTGTTGGTTACATACTGACGGAAGTGTTCGTGGTGGGATTACTTGGGACGATATTTGCAGACTGGAATTGCCTATCCCGCCTATTGAAAAACAGCTTGAAATAGTGAACAGTTATAAGGCGATTACGGAGAGAATTGCTTTAAAGAAGAAGATAAATGATAATTTAGAAGAAACTGCTCAATCATTGTTTCAGGAGCAATTTGCAGCTTTTTATAATGAAAATGAACTACCAGATGGTTACAGTATTGCTACATTAGATAGTCTTTGTTCAATTAAAGGTGGGAAACGACTCCCTGCCGATGGCGAACTGCTTGATACTCCAACCGCACACCCATATATCCGTGTGCGTGATTTGGGAAGCAATCGGTATGTGTGTCTGACCAATCAATTTCAATATATTGATGAAGAAACACATTCTGCTATATCACGGTATATTGTCAATACTAACGATATTGTTATTTCTATCGTTGGAACTATTGGCTTGATAGGAAAAATACATACTTCGCTCAACAATGCAAACCTTACTGAAAACTGCGTTAAACTGGCTAATATTCATACGGTTACCCCTGATTATCTTTACTATACTCTTTGCTATAAAAAGCAAATAAAAGAGATTGAATTATTAACAGTTGGTGCAGTTCAATCTAAGTTACCGATGTACAATATACAGTCAATGAAAATCCTCGTACCCCCAACAGAAGTTATAGAGGACTTTCAACATAAATTCGATATATTTAATGAGCAAATCGAAGCAAATACTATCGAAATTCAAAGACTTTATGAATTGCAATCTGTTTTATTGGCAAAGCTGGCATATTAAGCCGCTAAATTATCATTTACTGCAAGGAGTGTGAAAAATGGAAAAAGAAAAGTTAATCAAACTTGCAGAGGACTTATATCAAAGTGCATTTGACGCTAATGCGTATTATGCAATTATGATGCAGTATAGAGAAATGAGCAAGAAGTATAACGATGAAATGAATCTTTCTCCTGCCTTTTATCAAGTAGTATATGGGGCGTTGCAAAAGGCTTGTTTTATGGAAATTGCAAAATTGTATGATAAAACAAAAGACGTTGTTTCAGTTGGTTTGCTCTTAAAGTATTGCAGAGATAATTTGGACTTATTTCCAGAATATAGAGATATAGTAACAATTAAGGAAGATGGTAGAGAATATTCTTTCCAAGTTCCATATCAGCATCATTTGAAACCAACGGAAGAATGTTTCTATGAAAATGAAGTGAAAAGCCAAAGAGAAATTCTAAAATTGTTTGATACACCTGATTTTGAAAAAGTACCAGTACGGGTTAATCTGACATTTTCAGAGTTTTTAGAATTATATCAAAAGCGTTTTTGCTCTCTTAGTAAGAAACAAGAGAATATTCGTGTTCAAAGAAATAAAATATATGCTCATAATGACGAGAAACATATTTTAGCGGAAGAAAACGTATGGGATAAAAATCCGGTTACATATCCTGATATTCAGGAGTTGATAGATTTTGCTCTTGATTGCACGAGGCTAATACTTGGGGCATTGACTGGAGTAAGTCGTGCAGTAAGTTATGGAAATATAGATGATATGGAAGGAACTCTAATGCTTGCCAAATTGGGACTGAAATATCAGGATTATGAAATGGAACAGCGACATAAGCAAATAGTGAAAGAGATATATGCTGATAAAAGGAGTGAACGCAATGGCAAATTTTAATGAACACGCATTGGAAATGTCAATAATGGAGTTGTTCAAAGACGAGGGGTACACCTATGTCAGTGGCGACCAGATACACAGAGAAAGGACAGAGGTTCTGCTTACGGACGACCTGAAGCAATACCTCTATAATCGCTATGCGAAAGATGGTATCACACCGAGTGAGGTGGATAGTGTCATTCTAATGCTGCGTAATATTTCCGGTACGATTTATGAAGCAAACAAAGCTGTATTTAAGTTGCTCTGCGATGGATTTATTCTTAACCGTGAGGATAGAACGCAGAAAGACCTCTATATTGAACTTATTGATTTCGACACTCCCGAAAACAATATTTTCAAAGTGGTTAATCAGTTTGAAATTGAAGGCGTAAATAATCAGTTGCGTATTCCTGATGGCATTGTGTTCGTAAATGGTATTCCTGTTGTTGTTCTTGAATTTAAGAGTGCGGTACAAGAGAATACGACCATAATGGACGCATATAAGCAGCTTACAATCCGTTACCGTAGAGATATTCCGGAGATTTTCAAATATAATGCGTTTGTTGTTATCAGTGACGGAGCAAATAATAAATATGGTTCTTTCTTCAGCCCGTATGATTTCTTCTATGCGTGGAGAAAGATAAACTCAGACGATAAAGAACTGGACGGTATCAATTCTCTTGTAACGATGATAAAAGGACTTTTCCGAAAAGACCGTTTGCTTGAAGTTATCAAAGATTTTATTTATTTTCCGGATAACTCAGATAAGGATTTGAAGATAGTGTGTCGTTATCCACAGTTCTTTGCGGCAAATAAATTGTATGAGAATATCAAGGCTCATCTTCGCCCCGAAGGAGATGGTAAAGGTGGTACATACTTTGGAGCGACAGGCTGCGGCAAGAGTTATACAATGCTTTTTCTTACCCGTATGCTGATGAAAAGCAAATACTTTTCTTCTCCGACTATTCTTATTATTACGGACAGAACAGACCTTGACGACCAGCTTTCCAAACAGTTTGTAGGTTCAAAGAAATATATCGGGGATGAAACTGTTGTAAGTATTGAGTCCCGTGAGAAACTTCGTGAGGAGCTTCAAGGACGAGAGAGTGGCGGTGTTTATCTGACTACCATTCAGAAATTCACAGAGGATTTGCAGCTTCTTACAGACAGAACGAACGTTATTTGTATTTCTGATGAAGCACACAGAAGCCAAATCAATCTCGACCAAAAGGTTAAGATTACAGAGTCAGGTGTTCAGAAAACCTATGGCTTTGCCAAGTATTTGCACGACTCCTTACCAAATGCAACTTATGTTGGATTTACCGGAACTCCGGTTGATGGAACAATCGAAGTCTTTGGTGGTGTTGTAGACGCATATACAATGACGGAAGCTGTTAAGGACGGTATTACAGTTAATCTTGTTTACGATGGTCGTGCAGCTAAGGTTATGCTTAATCAGGACAAGGTAAGACAGATTGAAGAATATTATGCACAGTGTGAGCTTGAGGGAGCAAATGAACATCAAGTAGAAGAAAGTCAGAAAGCAGTTGCCAAAATGGAAGTTATTATTGGCGACCCTGATAGACTTCGTGCTGTTGCAGAGGACTTTATCAAGCATTATGAAACCCGTGTGGCAGAAGGTGCAACCGTAGCAGGCAAAGCAATGTTTGTATGTTCCAACCGAAATATAGCATACGATTTCTATAAGATAGTAAAGGAACTCAGACCGAAATGGACAGAAAAGAAGATTTGTGATGATGGTGTTGTTCTGAGTGAGAAAGATAAAAAAGAGTTGAAGCCAATGGAAAAAATCAAGTTGGTTATGACTCGTAATAAAGATGATGAAAAAGACCTATTTGATATGCTTGGCACAAAAGAGGATAGGAAAGAATTTGACCGTCAGTTCAAAAATCCGAAATCAAACTTTAAGATTGCCATTGTTGTAGATATGTGGCTGACTGGTTTTGATGTGCCGGAGCTTGATACGATTTACATTGATAAGCCTATTCAGCAGCATACCCTTATTCAGACGATTTCTCGTGTAAATCGTGTATGCGAGGGCAAAGATAAAGGTTTAATTGTTGACTACATAGGTATTAAGAAAAATATGAACACTGCCCTCAAGAAATATACGAATTTTGAGAGCGAAGAATTTGAAGGTGTGGAGCAGTCTATCACGATTGTAAAAGACCAGTTAGAAGTTCTTGGTCAGATGTTCCACAACTTTAACAGTAGTGATTTCTTCAACGGTTCTCCTACTGAACAGCTTGCCTGCCTGAATCGTGCAGTTGAGTATGTGCAGTTGTCTGAAGAACTGGAAAGAAGATTTATGGCAGCAGTCAAGAGAATGAAGCAGGCATTTAATCTTTGTAGTTCAAGTGAGAAATTCTCTGATGAAGATAAGGATTATATCCATTTTTATTGTGCTGTCCGTTCTATCCTTTTCAAGTTGACAAAAGGCGATGCACCGGATATTGAGCAGATGAACGCTCGTGTCCGCAAAATGCTTGAGGGTGCAATTCAGTCTGATGGCATTGAGGAATTATTTGAAACCGGAAAGCATATATCGGTGGACATTTTCAGCGATGAGTATATGGATAAGATAAATGCTATTCAGTTGCCGAATACGAAAATCAAGATACTTCAAAGACTTCTTTCTCAGGCGATTGACGAGTTTAAGAAAGTTAATAAAATTATGGGTGTGGAATTTGCAGACAGACTCAAGAAAGTTGTTGATGAGTATAATAACCGTCGTCGTGATGAAGCGTATGCCAACGAAGTCCTTGATGATGTTGCGGAGCAGCTTGCACAGTTGTTGTCTGAACTGAAAACAGAAAAGAACTCCTTCAAGAATATGGGAATAGATTATGAGGAAAAAGCTTTCTATGATATTTTGAAAGCAGTTTCCAAGAAGTTTGAGTTTGAATATCCGGACGATAAAATGATTGAACTTTCCAAAAGGATAAAGCTGATTGTTGATGATAAGTCACGCTATACCGATTGGTCTGCCCGTGATGATATTAAGGCAAACTTGCAAGTGGATTTGATATTGCTGCTTGATGAGTTCGGCTATCCGCCAGTAACCATTGATGATGTTTACAAGGAAGTTCTTGAGCAGGCAGAGAATTTCAAGAAGTATGCACAGTAAATGAGAGGTGTAAATGTAAATATGTTTTATGACGATTTAAATACAGAAGAACAAGTATCATACCTTATTAAACCAATCCTTCAAGTCCTTCAGGAAGCAGGTGGACAGTTAGAGCGTTCTGAAATTAGAGACAGAATTAGTGAGTTAGATGAGCATATTGCTGAATTTGAACAGAAACTATATACATCTAATAAAACAGGAAATCAGTACAAAAAATTTGATTTTAAGTTTAATTTTGCTATTAAAGAGCTTAGTTATGTCGGACTCATATCTTATGTGAAATTCAATCCAAAGATTACACTTACTCAAGATGGAGCAAATGTAGATTTAACAGATTTTGATGTTAAGACAGAAGTAAGGGATAAGGCTCGAAGCTATTGGGAGGAACATTCGACTAAGAACAAATCGAAAAACAAGCCAGTAGAAACACTGGAGGTTGAAGACGAGGAGAATGAATCCACAGATGACGAATTGTTAGATGATTTCAAGGTAAAACTTCAGAGTGCAATCGCTAATATGTCTCCAGCAAAGTTTGAACAATTTTCACGAGCACTTCTTACAAAGATGGGAGTGGAGTTTACCAACAAAGGCGTTCAGGTGTCAAATGATGGTGGCATTGATGGTTATGGATATCACGTAGATGCCGATGATTTTAGAACAACCAGAGTGGTTATTCAGTGTAAAAGATTTAATTCAAATCCAGTGAGTGAGCCGGATATCAATCAATTTCTTGGGGCGATGAACAAATATCAAGCCGATTATGGAGTATTTATTACTAATAGCCGATTTACCAATAAGGCAAGAGAGGCTGCGAGAGAAGGTACGCCGATAACACTGATTGACGGAAATGATTTAATCAGACTGGTTATTAAATATGAATTGTATATAACACCAGTCACAACATATGTATTGGATGGTTTTTATACCGAGGATTGACACTAACGATAGCATAATTTACTCAAAGGATTTTTAAAAGGGGGCATAGAATGATGGCAAAGCAAAAGACCTATATCGCAATCGACCTTAAATCATTCTATGCTTCTGTGGAGTGTAAAGAACGAAATCGTGACCCATTGACAACAAATCTTGTGGTTGCAGATAAGAGCAGGACAGAGAAAACCATCTGCCTTGCGGTATCTCCGTCATTAAAAAGTTATGGGATACCCGGCAGACCACGCTTGTTTGAAGTCGTGCAAAAGGTAAAAGAAGCTAATAATACCCGAAGGTGGAAAGCACTAAATCGTACATTTACTGGTTCGTCTGATGACAGTACAGAATTAAATGCGAATCCGGCATTGGAGATTGATTATATCGTTGCACCACCTCGTATGGCATACTATCTGGAATATAGTACCAAGATTTACAGTGTTTACTTGAAATACATTGCTCCGGAAGATATTTTCCCGTACTCGATTGATGAAGTATTCATAGATGCAACCAATTATCTGAATACCTATCAGATGACTGCAAGGGAACTTGCCATGACGATGATACAGGATGTTTTGAAAACAACAGGAATTACGGCAACAGCCGGAATCGGCACGAATATGTACTTGTGTAAGATTGCAATGGATATCGTGGCAAAGCATATTGAGCCGGACAAGGACGGTGTGCGAATTGCCGAATTGGATGAAATGTCTTACCGCAGACAGCTATGGAATCATAGACCGCTTACAGATTTCTGGAGAGTTGGTAAAGGCTATGCAAAGAAACTGGAAGAACATGGACTTTTTACTATGGGAGATATTGCAAGGTGTTCCATCGGAAAGTCGAATGAACTGTATAACGAAGAACTGCTCTACAAGCTGTTTGGAATCAATGCGGAATTGCTAATTGACCATGCTTGGGGATATGAACCTTGTACGATGGAGCAGGTCAAAGCCTATAAGCCGGAAACCAATAGTGTATGTTCAGGACAGGTACTTCACTGCCCGTATGATTACGAAAAGGCAAAGTTGATTGTAAAAGAAATGACCGACCAAATGGTGCTTGATTTGGTGGATAAAGGACTTGTAACTGACCAGCTTGTGTTGACAATCGGCTATGATATTGAGAATTTAAGTAATCCGAACCTAAAATATCAATACAAAGGCGAGGTTACGATTGACCGATATGGACGCAAAGTTCCAAAGCACGCACACGGAACAGCGAATCTTGAGAAAAAGACTTCCTCTACTCGATTGATTACCAACGCCGTGATGGACTTGTATGACAGGATAGTTGACGAGCATTTGCTTGTACGCAGAATAACAATCACAGCGAATAAACTTGTTGATGAAAAATCCGTCAAGCAGGAAGATGAATACCAGCAACTCGACCTCTTTACCGATTACGAAGCACAGAGGAAGAAGCAGGCGGAGGAAGAAGAAAAATTAGAACGGGAAAGGCGTATGCAAGAAGCAATGCTGAGTATCAAAAAGAAGTTTGGCAAGAATGCTGTGTTGAAGGGAATGAACCTTGAAGAAGGTGCAACCGCCAAAGACCGAAACGAGCAAATCGGCGGTCATAAGGCTGTCTCTTATACACATCTCCGAGCCCACG
>ENA-OYDC01000557-OYDC01000557.1-human-gut-metagenome-genome-assembly--contig:-NODE-557-length-10275-cov-8.153229_pt1 | contig 10275 bp, 7 predicted proteins | sample MGYA00243685_ERZ652898 | MGnify/ENA primary metagenome ERZ652898 (study PRJEB26926, sample SAMN06164546) | human gut metagenome | biome: ENVO:00009003; feature: ENVO:2100002; material: ENVO:00002003...
GATGTAGCTCCGTCTCGTGGGCTCGGAGATGTGTATAAGAGACAGACAATAAATTAAGTAAAATTATGGCAGTAGATTACAAGAAAATCGGTCTTGTGAACACTAAGGACATGTTCGCAAGAGCTATCAAGGGCGGTTGGGCCGTTCCTGCTTTCAACTTCAATAACTTGGAGCAGCTCCAGGCTATCATCCAGGCTTCTTCAAACTTGAAGTCACCAGTTATCCTTCAGGTATCTAAGGGTGCTCGTAAGTATGCTAACCCTACATTGCTCCGCTACATGGCAGAGGGTGCTGTAGAGTATGCAAAGGAGTTGGGTTGCAACCATCCTGAGATCGTTCTTCACCTCGATCACGGTGATAGCTTCGAGACATGTAAAGACTGTGTAGATTTCGGTTTCTCTTCTGTAATGATCGATGGTTCTGCACTTCCATACGAGGAGAACATTGCATTGACAAAGAAGGTTGTTGATTACGCTCATCAGTTCGGTGTAACTGTAGAGGGTGAGCTCGGTGTCCTCGCTGGTGTTGAGGATGACGTAGTAGCTGAGGAGTCTCACTATACAAAGCCTGAGGAGGTTGTAGATTTCGCTACACGTACAGGTGTTGATTCATTGGCTATCTCTATCGGTACTTCTCACGGTGCTTACAAGTTCAAGCCAGAGCAGTGCACACGTGACCCTAAGACTGGTCACCTCGTTCCTCCTCCATTGGCATTCGACGTATTGGCAGCAGTTGAGGAGCAGCTTCCTGGTTTCCCTATCGTTCTCCACGGTTCTTCTTCAGTTCCTCAGGAGTATGTTGAGATCATCAACAAGTTCGGTGGTAAGTTGCCAGACGCAGTTGGTATCCCAGAGGAGCAGTTGACTAAGGCTTCTGAGAGCGCTGTTTGCAAAATCAACATCGACTCTGACTCTCGTCTTGCTTTCACAGCAGGTGTTCGTGAGACATTGGCTCTTCACCCAGAGTACTTCGACCCACGTCAGTACTGCGGTAAGGCTCGTGAGTACATGGTTGACCTCTATAGCCACAAGATCAAGGATGTTCTTCATTCTGATAACAAGTTGGCTAACCTCGACTAATCTTCGAGATTTTACAACACAAGATATGAGCGGGAATCCGAAAGGGTTCCCGCTTTTGTTTTATCCCCTTTTTTCTCGCAATCATACAATCTGTCAGCATGTAATGCATATTGTGCACGATAACAAGAAAATCTTTACATGATTTAACTAAGAAAACTTGCATCCTATTGCCTTTTTTCCTATATTTGCAATGTTCAAACGAAAGAACAGGACATGTAAGAGGGGTATAAGCCCTATAGTAAATGATAACCAATAGTAAATGATAAGCAATAGTAAATGATATCACTCCTCCCAACATATCATTTGTGTAATTGTAAAAGATGATTTAAACCGAAAGGTGTTTGTTTTTAAAAGCATCGGATGGTAATGGCCGAAAGGCTGGAATCTGAAGATGACAGGGTTAAATGATAATGAAAACAATTAGTAAATGGTATAACTATGAAGAAGTATTTTATGATGGTCATCGCTATGACTATGATGACAATAGGATTTGTAAGTTGCAGTGCATCTGACGATGAAATGGGTGAAACAGTTAGTCGCGTTACCACCGATGAGTCAGGTTTCTCTTTGCTCAGCTATTCCATGACTGCGGGCTCTGCCGTAAGCGAGGAGTCTAACAGTAAGGCTGAGAATGATGAGAAGTTGGTTTGCAAGGTTCTTCCGGGTGGTCAGCTGATGCTGACTCATAAGAATGTAATCTTCGACCAAGGTACAAATATCAAGTTTGCAACTCAGTTGGTTGGCAAGAAGTTAATCATTACCGAAACAGGTGATTATGGAAAGTCTGGTCAGTATGGTTATTATACGCTTGTTGCCAAGGTAGGAACAGTTAAGGATGGTGACTATGTGATTGTTGTAATGCGCAATGATCACGCCCGTGAGGAGTTCAAGTTGAAGTATGACTCTTCCCGAGCTAATTAAGATACATATAAATAGTAAAATGCAATTCAGATATATAAAAAATGATATGAAGTTACAATTATAATGAATGGTATGTTGATATATAATATACGAAGTTAAGACAAATGATAGTAAATGATATGTTTATTTAATAAAAGATGTCGCTTCTTTCGACCAGTCTAGTTTTTTACTTTCTGTTTTCATTTCCCCGTAATGCTTCCATGAGCTGTTCTGGTGTACAGTCTTTTAATATCACCTTATTCTCTTTATCCAACAGGTAAATGGTTGGCATGGCTTTGAGCCCGTAAATCGTGCTCAAGCGGTTATCTGCTACGATGCGGAGCAGACTGAAGCCGGCTGGTATTGTCTGCTTGTCGAGCCATGCAGATATCTTGTGGCAGTTCTCGCAGTCAGGATCGTAGAAATATAAGATAACCTTCTTTTCCCGGTAATCGCTCAACTGATGAGTCTTGCCGTCTTCCAGCATAAAACTGATGTTGGTAGCCTGTGTGCCAGGCAAGTTCTTTCTTGCCTGTTTCAGTTTAAATTCTATTCTTTCTTTCTCGGTTACATCGAAGTATGGCGATTTAGCCATGTCTTCCAGAAATAGGGCATATACCTTGTCGTTGCGCATGGGCGACTCAGGGTTCTCATAATAATGCTCGATGAGGCTTTCAAACTTCTCTTTAGATGGCTTCTGCTGGTAAGCTTTGGCTGTAAAGGCAGCAATACCCTTGTGGGCTATTTTCTGGTCGAAACGTGCCAGAATATCGATGAAGTTGACAAAGCCCTGTTCTGCCATCTCCTTGTTTGCCAGTTCCAGGGTATCGGAAAAGTTGAAGTTGTCCCAATAGTGCTCACTCAGGTATGTTGCGCGTTGCTCTACGCTGCGCAGACTGTCTGGCAGAGCAGGGTATGGGAAACTGTTCTGAGCCTTGGTTGGGGCTAAGGCTCCAACCAGCATGAAGAAACTGAGGAATATGAATCTTGCCATCATCTTTATATTGGAATTAATGATATTACTAACGGGTGCAAAATTACAAAATAAAATTGAAAGTGGCAAGGTTTTGTATATAAAAAAAAGCCGCGGAACTATAGAAGGTGAGATCACCTCGGCAACTACAGTTCCAACGACCAGTCTAGTTTTATTTATTGGTTCCCGCATACTATTTGTATAGTAAATGATAATTATTTTATTACCTATTTCATTGATATTTGGGGGCATTTAAATTTTGAAACGATATGCGCCCCGATACAGATATATGAACTAAACTTTTCTTAGACTTACTATTGATAGGTGAATTCAAACTTCTTGGCCTTTCCTTGGTTGAAGTTATCAGCTTTCAGCCAGAAGTATCCCTTGTCACCTTTTTTGGCATTGCTGCGCACATTCCTCAACTTAAAGGTATATGTATACTTTCTTTCTCCCTCCTCCAGAAGAGTTCCTGAATTCCTCTGGATTACTTCAGCCTTATAGGTAAACCAGCTGCCTGTTTTGCAGTCGTCATTCGTTTCGGCTCCAGTATTACCTATTTCTACCTTCCAGTCCTTTGGATTGATATCATTGGATGCGATTTTGAAATTCACTGGCAGCAGTCCGTCAGGATAATCCTTAGGAATGGTGATGGTGAAATCTCCTTCGCTGTTCAATGTTGCACTTATATTATTGGCATTTTTGAAGTCATAATTAGCCTCACTCACACTATAGAGATGGATGTTTCTATTGAGTCCATGCACTGTGTCGGTGAGGTAGATGATGCCTTCTCGCCAGGTCTTGTCTATCTTGTCCAGCTTGTACTTAATGGTACCGGTACCGGTCTTTGAAGCTTTGTCATAAGTATAGTCGGTAACCTCTGGGGCATCTGCAGTTGCGAATGACAGGTTCTCAGTCCATAAAGCCACGAAAGCCTTAGGCTGCTTGTTGGCTGCATCATCGCCCTTATAAGTGAACTGTACCGTCTGCTCAGAATTTTCACCTGTATTTACAGTCTTATAAGTACCTCCGACGATAGCCAGTTCGTATTTTCCATTAGTAACGCCCGGTACAATCTGTTCTACTCTAATCCAAGGGTTGTTTGCCGGTGCACCTTTCAATGCTACCTCAGAATTAGAATTGCCATAGCTCTTATCCAGCTTATCAATGATGATTTTATATTCATAATTACGCTTGATGGCGTATGGCTTATTCTTGCTGTCCTGTAAGTAAATCAGGTAATAGAGGCCATCATGCCATAAAATCACTTTAGCAGGATCTGTTGGCAGATTGTGCTCTTCGAAAGCACCTGTAGGATTGAACATCTGACCAACATCACCTTTCAGTCTTCGGGTGTTGATGGATGGGGTAACATAATTTACCTTCCATACCCACTTATCATCTCCTGTAGTAGGGTTGAATAACAGACTGTCTCTGTTGAATGGAGCCAGCGTTCCGTAAGCCACACCATTGATGACTGTCATTTTAAAGTCGTTTATTATACCAGGATTTGCTTTCTTTACCGCATCGCTCCAGTCTGCAGAAATCTTCGCTCTGTCTCTGATGAGATGAATGATATAATCTTTCTTTTTGGTATCTGGTTTCAGATACTCTTTCAGTTCTTCTGGAGAGTCTTTCTTGATATATCCCCAATAGCGAACCTTGGCAGCCTGGTCTTCACCATGTTCTGTTTCAAATGTAGTCATGAGCATATTCTCATGCATACCCACCCAATTTGCCTGGTTGCCCCAGTTGATGGTTTGGTATTGGCTTCCTGTGTTGGCAACCAAATGGATACGGGACGTTTGGTTTGGTATGGTTGCATAGAAATTATGAGGTTTTGTGCTTCCATCCGGATGAATGTCTCCATCATCATGAATTGTACCATTATTGTCTCTTGTGAATCCTTTGATTTCTTTAAATTCTCTAACCTTGCCGAAACCTATAAACTGACCTTCATTATCAAAGCAGAAGAGTTTCATGCTGTCTTTCGGAATTCCTTCATTCATGAACACGGTGCTTCGGGTTACCTGTTGTTCGAAGTTGGGGATGGATACATTGAAACTGGCTGTGTAGTAACCTTCTTCGGTTTCGTCTTTAGAAGGTTCGCTGTCGGCTATACTGTCAGAACAGCCTGTCAACATTGCTGTCAACAGGACTGCTATGATTCCGATATATAATTTTATTTCTTTCATGTCATTTACCTTCTTTACTTTTCACCTTGTTTCTCTATCAGTACTATTTCTCCCGGAGTCAGGTCGTGGACGCAGCGAACGTAGGTACCGTTCTGCGGGTTGTTGCCGTTCCTCTCAGTCTTGTCTCCATCCAGCGTCCAATAGTATTCGCCTCTCAGCAGCTGATTGCTTATAGCCTTATCTTTGTTGCCTAACTTATAGATTCTGTTGATTTCTTCCTTTGTAGGAAGTCGCCAACCTTTCAGTTCGAGACTTTCCCCCTTATAAGTTGTAGCCTTTTCCTGATACTTTTTACAGTAATCTCTTGCAGCCTGATTATCCTTGACTATTGTTTCACCCTTTGCGGTTGATGCAAGGATGTAAGCAGGAGAAACGGTGTTGTCGGCAGACTTATTCTCATTGTTGACTACAGGTTTGGCAATGGTGTAATCTGTAGCATACTTGTTGCTGGAGAACTGTATCGTGTACAGATGATTCTTCTCATCAAAATCATTTGTACCTTCGCTTCTTACATTCATTGAATAGACCGAAGGATACTTTCTTACGGCTATTTCCTGTTTCTTGTCTGCATTTCTAACTTTGATGTTAAAATAGGAATATTGAATTGTATAGTATGATGGAACTCCTGAATGTACGTCTATCCATCCTCTATAGCCGTTTCCGGTAACCTTTTCGGATTCTGCCTTGAGCTGTTCAGCCTGTCCGGACTGCTTATAACCATATCTGTCAAAATAATAATTAGTTGGATTCTCAATGTCACATTCATTAGATGCAAACCAACGCATGGTGCAATCTTTAAACTCATCGCTTTCACCACCTTTTATATCAATGGCAGTAGGAGATACCACCAGATAGCTTGCACCATCCGCATTGACGTGGGTATCTTCACCTACGGTCCATTTGGCAATCTGCCATTGCAGATAGTCTTCCTTTCCATCGTAATCAATATCTGTCTTGGTATCCAGATACTTGATGACGGCATTGACGGTATAGATATAGTTGCGCTCCAGCTTCTTTTCGCCTTGCGGATCACGGACAGGGATAACCAGTTCCTTGGTAATGGTTGTAGTATCCGTATTTTTTTTGAAAGTAACAGCTGTAACAAACTGTGGCATATCCTCTTTCCCGTTCCATGTTGTGGAATAGCTGTAAGTTGTTACCTTATAGATATCATTACCATTTTTGTCTTTCTCTGCTGTAGCTTCATTCTCATGATTATTTTTTATGATATTGGGAGTAGCTGGTTGACCGGCAAAGATAGCTGTATTGGTATTGTAATTGATGAACTTCCATATTACTTTTGTTATTTTGTAATCCTTCACTGTAGAAGAGATGTTCAGCTTGATTTTGGCTGCAGCTCTCACCAGTTTTACCGGAATATTCTGTTCCGGATCTTGGGTGATGGTATCCTCACCTTGGCAGCTCATCAGGAATTTCTTGTCGCTTACCTTGGTAGCTGGCATCCAGATATCATCATCCTGCTGGGTGCTGGCAAGGAGTTCTTTCAGATTCTTATCCTTGAGATTATCCTTTGCATTGGCTACAGCATAGTAATGATAAGTTTTATTCACATCAAGATGGTGTTCCGATTTCCAGTCGCCGGAAGCCAATACCTCTGCCTGGTTTTCTACCGGTCTTTTAAACTGGCAGTCGATTCTACAATCACTATTATTTGTTGGTCCGAACATCTTAAAGTCAAGAGAAGACAGAGTTTTTTCATGAAGATTCTCTTCTTCCTTCACTCTTGTGGTCTGCAGGTCGTTGACCATGGGAGTTATGCTCAGCTGTTGTGTAGCCGAACCGTTTCCCAGTTCGTCTTCAGCTGAGCATCCTGCCATGAGCCATCCTGCCGTAAGAGCCAAGATGCATTTTGCGAATCTTATGTCTATATATAACTTCTTCATGATGAATGTTATTTTCTGTTGTCTTTATAAAACTTGTTCAAAGTGAATATCCTTACCGGCGAATTTGCCCTCTTTACATCCTTTATATTTGAAACCTGGATTCAGGATAAACTTATCGTTTGGATATTTGGTCAGGAACACCTGCGCCTTTACATTGTGTGGCTTTGCCAGATCCAGTCTGTTCTTTGGCACGACATAGAAGTAGAGCGTCTTCTTCTCACCTCTTTGATTGATGATGAAATCCTTTATCTTGTAGGTTTTTCCTACCGGATTCTTGCCATCGTTTTGGTCTGTAATGATTGGATCGTAAACCGGTTCTTCTTCCGGATATTTGCCATTTTCGTCGCATTCTACGAATCCGAACATCGGGTTGTCTGTCTGGAGAATCCAAGGCTTACCTTTGGTATCGATATCCTTGAGCGTAATCATCGGTCCGCGTTTAGGGAAACCGTAATATACCTTGTAGCCCCAGTCTGTCTGATCTCCGCCAGGGATAACCACGTTGGTTGAGGCATCAATGAAATCGAATGTTCCTCCATCCTGCCATTCCTGAATGGTAGGAGTAACGGTGAGCTTGCCCATCTGTCCGTTGAGGAAATAACCATAAACTACCAGTTCTCTGTTTCTGATGGCATTTCCTTCAGAAGGAATATTGAAGGTCGCGCTCTTGGGTGTTCCACCATCTAATGAATACCAGATGGTGCCTTTGATGGCTTTGTTGGTCTCACGAAGATAACAGAGATCATGAGATTTGATTCCTTCCTTATTAAGAGCATCCAGATATTCCTGGGCAGACTGATTACTCGTTTTGATGAAACTCTTAGGATCCTCCACATCCTTGATATCCGTGTTCTCTACACCTGCCAGTTTCAGAGTGGTTGGTACGTAAGTCGTACCTGTGTCGTATTTCTGACTAGTAACGTCCTGGTTGTAACCATCCTCGTTATATGTCGCTTCGTCGGGAAAAACATAGCTGGCGGTAGGAATGGTGTTGCCTTCTACCTCTATTCTTGTTACCTTTACCTGACTGGTATTGGCATCAGAACCCGATTTGCGGGCAAAGTAGAAGTGGAGCTTGGAAACAGCGCGAACCAGAGGAATCTTGATGCCTTTGGTCTCTGCCTCTGCTTCGGTTGTTCCAACATGTTTCTCTACAGAAATGTTGGTGATGGCACGAGAGATAGGGAGACCTGTTTCAGGAACTTCTGTGTTCTGTGGATTACCATTTTTCTGAATGCCAAAAGTAGAGTCAAAGCTGATATTCTGCAACTCCTTGCGGGTGATACTGCTGAAATCCTTACCGCTCAACTTGCTTTCTATATTGGTACTTTCTGAATTAGCCAGGATATAGAGGTCGATATTTTCTACATCTTTTCCTGCTATCTTTCTTAAGAAACGTAGCTGCAAATTGTAGCTGCCATTAATATCTTTCAATGCTTCTTCCTTATATGCGATAGGATTGGCATCTTCGTTTGTGCCAGATTGAAACACCCATACCTTGATGCTGTGAATGTCGCTCTCTGAGTTTGGGTCAGCTTTACTTTCATTATTTGCGAGCGCATCTTCCGTATGGCTTTCTCCGGCTCTGGTACTGTTTCCGATGCCGGTAGAGAAACTGAGGCTCAGATAGGCATTGTCGCATTGAGCTGTTTCTGTATTTTCGTTCTCTGAACAGGATGCCATTGCGCCTACCATGAGCAAAGCAGCGAGTGCCATACACACTGGGCGTGTCATCTTGGTCAGAGTAGATTGATAGCGTTTCATGTTTTCTTTCTTTTACTTATACTTCTTTCTTTTCTTATTTTCCCAGGTCGGCATTCTGAAGATTCAGAACCCAGTTGTTTACCTTGATTCTTGCATCCATGCTGTAGGTAGAACTTGGAGCTGGCACGTAGAATACCAGAGTGTAATGGTCCTGACGGTCCAGATACTGCTGGTCGCTCCAGTCTTTGCCGTAGCGGTCGCTGGCACAGAGTGAGAGGAACCAAGGCAGGGAGTGGTTGAAGATGACTTTGTTGATGCGCTTGTCTGTGATGACGATGCGCTTGTCATCATATTGGCTGGATCCGTCGGCAGCGAGACTCTTGTTGTCATCTTTGGTTTCGAACATACGTGATGATGACAGGTCGTAAACCAGCGCCTTTTCTACGTCTTCGCCTTCTACCTCGGTCTTGCCGCTGTGGTTTTCTACCAGTTTCTTCTCATAAGGAAGATAGGTGATTGCCTTTGGTTTTACCTTGTCGCCCTTATAGTCGAGTAGGGCAGCAGAACCTTTGATTTCTACATCGAAGTTTTCGGCTGTGAATCCTTCCTGGTCGGGTTCGAATGGGAGCATCACCACTCGGTATGTCTTGGTACACTTCATCAGACTCAATTTTCCCTGCACATCGTTTTCACCATCAAAGTTGAGGGAGTCCTGTGCGGTATAGAGGGCGGTGAAGTGCTTGTCGTTTACGGATTCTTTTTCGTTTTTTTTGCCCATTTCCTCTTGCAGGTCGTTGATGGTAGAGATACCTGGGGTAAGTTTAGTAAAGCTAAACTCTGTCTCATCATCACCTTCGGCTCTTGTTCCCATTGCGGCAGGCTGCTTGTCACGAGCCAGGCAGACGAAGGTATACTTGCCTGCTTGCAGGTCTGTGATTTCCATCTTATGACCTGTTTCAAACTTGTCAGCCGACTCGGTATAGTTATCTACGAACTTACCGTTCTTGTCGAACACATAAACGTTGAGGTTCTTCACCTCAGCAGAGAAAGCATCTGCCTCTTTTACATTATAAGTATAGTCGAATTTGAGCGACAACTTAGCTGTAGGGCAGCCCGTGATATCATCTTTCATGCAAGATGAAAGAGAAGTGAGTGCGATGGCTGAGATGCAAACCAGCTTGCAACATTTGTTGTTGAGGAAATGTGCCATATTCTTTATCTTTTATAATCTTTTACTTTTACTTATTTTATATAGAGAGTGCCGTAGGTAGCGAATATCTTTGCTTCATCAGCTCTCTGTTTCGTTGCCTTCGGCATCGTTATTATCTAAGGATGAAAAGTGCCAGTCTTTCGGGTTGGGGGTATGACGGCACGTCTTTGTATCTCCCGCCTTTTATACATGGGCGGCAATGTTAGTTATCTTTTAAGAATGTTTTCGTTCTTTTCAGAACGAACGTTTGATTAATAAACTCTCGGAGGAGGATTGCTCCCCCGAGAGTATTGGTATATATATAAGTATT
>ENA-OYDC01000576-OYDC01000576.1-human-gut-metagenome-genome-assembly--contig:-NODE-576-length-10093-cov-15.376469_pt1 | contig 10093 bp, 9 predicted proteins | sample MGYA00243685_ERZ652898 | MGnify/ENA primary metagenome ERZ652898 (study PRJEB26926, sample SAMN06164546) | human gut metagenome | biome: ENVO:00009003; feature: ENVO:2100002; material: ENVO:00002003...
TCTCTTTCAAGTAGGCGTTTAGCTTCTGATTGCTGATTACGGGAAGTATCTTGCCATTCGGTAACTTGCCCTTGTACTTCTTCAAAATCATCTTGGGAATATCCAGCAGAGGAACATTAACATCCGTATTCGTCTTTTGCCGCTTTGTCATTATCCAAATGTTGCCGTCAAAAGATTTGCGAATGTTGTCTTGCGTAAGCCCGGCTACATCTATATAGGCAAGCCCGGTGAAGCAGGCAAAGATGAACAAGTCCCTGACGTGTTCCAGCCGCTCGGAAACCATTTTCTTTTTGAGGATGATTTTAATCTCGTCCTCTGTCAGATACCCCCTGTCCACTTTCTCCAGCCGGATTTTGTAACTGGCGAAAGGGTCGTTCACCAGTATGCCATTGTTGCGGGCAATGATGATGATACGCTTGAAGAACTGCATGAACTTGGCGGTGGTGTTGTAGCCGCACTTGCAGGCGGTACGCAAATACAATTCAAAATCGGTAATGAACATCGGGCTTATCTCCTTAATGGATATGTCCGATACGTTGTACTTGCTTTGAATGAACTCGGCAAGGTGGCGGCGGGTGACTTCATACTTGCGGTAAGTCGCTATTGTCTTGGATATGCCGACCAACTGCTTCACATCGTCATTGTGCTTTTGGAACAGGGTAAGGATTGTTTCGTGGCTCTCGCTATGACCTAAAAACTCGTTCTTCACTTTCTCGGCGGTCACGTAGTTGTCACGCCGTTGCATTTCGTGGTAAATGGTGTTCAAGGATGCGTTTATATCGTCCAGCATACGGTTTATGCGGCTGGCTTCCGAAGTACGTCCGGTAGCCTTGCCCATTTTGCCGTCCCAAATAGAGGGCAGCACGTCCAGCTTGGTATTAAAACGGCTCGCCACGCCGTCCACTGTGATACGGGCGAAAAGGGGGTACGCACCGTTGGCTTTCTGCTTGTCTTTCTTTGCGTAAAAGCAAATGTTGAATGTCGATTTCATAACTCACTTTTTAAATTGCAAAACTATTGTAATTCTCTAAAAATGAGTTCTATGCAGGCAAGCCAAATAGCGACAGGACTTCGCCAATTTCGGACAATCTGTACCCCCTTTCCGTTTTTGTTTGTCGGGGGTACGAGTTAGGTTACGAACTTTGTCTTTTTGGGGCGAAAAGGTGTACTTTAAGGCAGACACAAGGGAATAAAAAAAGTCCCACAAATCATTGAATTTGTGGGACTTGTCTGCTTACTGTCCGGTATTGTCCGGTTAGTTTTGCGGAGAGACAGGTTCTATAACCTACCATTTCAAACAATATCACAAACTCGTAATATCTTATTAATTACCAAGTTATTACAAAGTAAACAGAAAATAAAATATCTCTTAATATCTTTGCATTTCTCACTTTTTGGGTGTATTTTTGGGTGTCAATTTTCAAACACACCCAATTATGAATATCAAGAGAAACATCATTTTCGCACTGGAAAGCCGGAAGAAAAACGGCGTGCCAATCACAGAGAATGTACCTATCCGTATGCGTGTGATATTTGCAAGCCAGCGCATAGAGTTTACAACGGGCTACCGCATTGACACAGCCAAATGGGATGCGGACAAACAAAGGGTAAAGAACGGATGCACAAACAAGCTGAAGCAAAGCGCATCCGAAATCAATGCAGACCTGCTAAGACAGTATACGGAGATACAGAACATCTTCAAGGAGTTTGAAGTACAGAACGTACTACCCACACCCGCACAGATAAAGGACAGCTTCAATGCAAGGATGAAGGATGCACCAGCCACAGAGCAGGAAATAGCCGAAGAACCTAAAACCAGCTTTTGGGAGGCGTTCGAGGAGTTTGTAAGGGAATGCGGAAAACAGAACGACTGGACAGACGCAACCTACGAAAAATTCGCTGCGGTAAAAAACCACCTGAAACAGTTCAGGAATGAACTTTCCTTTGACACGTTCACCGAGAACGGTCTGAATGACTATGTGGACTTCCTGCGTAATAAGAAGGACATGCGCAACAGCACCATAGGCAAGCAGATATCCTTCCTGAAATGGTTCCTACGCTGGAGTTTCAAGAAAGGGTACAATCAGAACATGGCTTATGACAGCTTCAAACCCAAGCTGAAAAACACACCCAAGAAAGTGATATTCCTCACATGGGAGGAACTGAACAGACTGAAAGACTACAAGATACCCCCGACCAAGCAATACCTTGAACGGGTAAGGGACGTATTTCTGTTCTGCTGTTTCAGCGGGCTGCGCTATTCGGACGTGTACAACCTCAAACGGAGCGACATCAAGCCCGACCATATAGAAGTGACCACCGTCAAGACTGCGGACAGCCTTATCATAGAGTTGAACAACCATAGCAGGGCGATATTGGAAAAATACAAGGACGTACACTTTGAAGACCATAAAGCACTTCCGGTCATCAGCAATCAGAAGATGAACGATTATTTGAAAGAGCTGGGGGAGCTTGCGGAAATCAACGACCCGGTAAGGGAGACCTACTACAAAGGCAGCGAGCGTATAGACACCATTACACCCAAATACGCCTTGCTGGGCACCCATGCCGGAAGACGGACATTCATCTGTAACGCTTTGGCATTGGGCATCCCCGCACAAGTGGTGATGAAATGGACGGGGCACAGTGACTACAAGGCGATGAAGCCCTACATAGACATAGCCGATGACGTGAAGGCAAACGCAATGAGCAAATTCAACCAACTGTAACTATCACACTATGGACGAAAGAATAACATCAATGATACCCCGCTACGGGAAGCTCAACAAAATATACGCCGAAATAATGTCCGGCGGCAGTTTCTCTTTTGAGAAGCAACAGTTCATTTCCGATTTTTACAGAGAGTACGGGGACACGCAGACCTTTGAGGCGGCACTTATCAGCCTCATGCTTGAAATGGACGCCACACACTATTCCGTACTCCTGAACAGTCTGAAACGGGAGATTGAGAGCAACATCTCGACTTACAATGCCTGCAAGGAGTTTTTTGACCGTCTCGATACCGGATATGTCTGCCGACAGCATGAAAGCCGTTTTGACTGGGGTATTGACAGACAGATGAAAGTCACAAACGGATATTACCGGGAACTCATGAAAGCGAATGGTTCTTTGGAGGCAGTAGGTTTTAGGGAGCACGACCGTCAGGAAGAGGAACTGCTGGAAAGAAGGTACGAACGGTGCAAACGGGAATACGACAAGGAGAAAACCAAGCTGGATGAACTGTACAAGCAGAAGGAGCAGGCAAGGCGGGAAGCCCTGCAATGCCTGCAAAACCGTTGCGGGGAAATTTGCAGGCTGGGCGGCTCACTATTGGCAATCATTGAAAAATACCTGACCGACCAAAAGAAAAAGGAAGGGGAAGAAAAGGAAATGTCCGCATCCGGTACCACCCCGGCAAGCCCGCCCGCCTATTTCCCCATGCGACTGCTGTCAGCCATTTATGAGAAATGCAACGACAAACAGTTTGAAGCCGTTCCCGAAGCGGATTTCTACGCCGGAATGAACTTGCAGCCATGCAGAAACAGACTGAAGATAAGACCGGGAGAAAAGGCGCGTGTATGCTACCTGATATTCCTCATGAGTGAGACCCTCTCCAATCAGGACAGAGAGAAGTGGAAGGATGAAATCATGAGATTGCTGGACATAGACATAAAATATTACAAATCCAAATACAAGGCACCCGTTCCCCGTACAGATTTAGCCAGTGACAGCAATCAGGAATTTGCCAAGGAAATGCGGTCTATATTCCGATAGCCGGTGATATGTCCCGACATTCCACGACACGACCACTTTTACCACCCAAAATAATTTCTACCACTTCTTATTACTTACTGATATTTAACAAGATAGCGTGATACCCTAATCACGCTATCCACATCCTTACCACCCATACCCGGAACTAACTTTGCACTGTTCGAACGAGGTAAAAAGCCCATGCGCAGGGCTTACAGTACAAACGTTAATTTCATTCTGATATGGAAATTAGAGACCTTTTATCAAAGCCCGTATGGCAGATGACGGGCGAAGAGTTCATATTCCTGAACCGCCATGCCTTGCAGGGAAGCGAAACGAAGCCAGCCCAGCCAGCAGCCGACAAGGACAAGGACAAGAAATACGTGTACGGGATAGGCGGCATAGCCCGGCTGTTCGGGTGCAGCATACCCACAGCAAACCGCATCAAGAAAAGCGGGAGGATAGACAGAGCCATTACGCAGATAGGGCGCAAAATCATCGTCGATGCGGACATGGCGCTGGAACTGGCAGGACGTAAAAGCGGGGGACGCAGATAGGGAGGTGCCATATGGAAAACAAGGAAAGAAACATCACGCCCGAAGAGGCGGTAATCCTATGGCATGCCTCGCGGCTCGACCTTTCGGAAGACTACGAGCAGGCACCCGAAATCCTGAAAGTGCAGGGCTCCGTCATCGGCACGCTGGGAAACTTCAGCGCGTCAATCGGGAAAGCCAAGAGCAAGAAGACATTCAACGTCTCCGCAATCGTGGCGGCTGCGCTGAAAAACGGGACGGTACTGAACTATACGGCAGAACTGCCCGAAAACAAGCGGAAAATACTTTATGTGGACACCGAACAGAGCTCCTATCACTGTGCGAAAGTGGCAAGGCGCAGCCTGCGCATGGCGGGACTGCCGACAGGCAGCAACCATGAGAACCTTGAGTTCCTCGTCCTGCGGAAATACACACCCGAAGAGCGCATAGCAATCGTGAAGGAGGCAATCTACCGGACTGAAAACGTCGGGCTGGTAATCATCGACGGAATACGGGACATGGTGTACGACATCAACAGCCCCGGCGAATCCACGAAGGTAATCTCCCTGCTGATGACATGGACGGGGGAAAGGAACATCCACATCCATACCATACTGCACCAGAACAAGGGGGACGAGAATGCAAGGGGGCACATCGGAACCGAGCTGAGCAACAAGGCGGAAACGGTGCTGCAAGTGGAGAAGGACAGCAAGAACCCCGACATAAGTACGGTCAAAACCGCACATATCAGGGCGGTGGACTTCGAGCCGTTCGCATTCCGCATCAATGAGGAAGCATTGCCCGAACTGCTGGAGGACTACCAGTTCAAGGACAAGGATGAGACAAAAGGAAATAGGGAGAAGTTCGACCCGTACAAGGACATCACCGAGAGGCAGCACCGCATCGCACTGGAAGCGGCATTCACCCTGAAAGACGAATACGGCTATCAGGAACTTGCGGAAGCCTTGCAGGAAGCATACGCCTCTGTCGGTGTCACGCTTGGAGACAACAAGGTGGTAAAACTCATCACCATGCTCAAAAGCAAGCGGATGATAGTGCAGGAGAACGGCAGGAAATACACTTTCAACCCCGACTTCCACTATTAGCGGCACAGACTGGAAACCACTTTACTTTAGTCAGGGCATATATATATACGTCAGAGTAAAGTGAAGTGTTCCGGTTACTGATAAAAGCACTTTACTTTATTCCCGTACCATATATATACGGAAGTAAAGTAAAGTGGATACAGCCCGTAATATACGGAAAGGTACGGGCGAAAAGAAAAAACAATATCCACTTAAACAGAAACCTACATGAATACGAATGAAGCGAAACAGATACGCATAGAGGAATACCTGCACAGTCTCGGCTACGACCCGGTAAGGCGGCAGGGAGGAAATTTATGGTACAAGTCACCGTTCAGGGACGAGCGGGAGCCGTCCTTCAAGGTCAACACGGAACGCAATCTATGGTACGATTTTGGCGCGGGCAGGGGCGGGAACATCATCGCACTGGCGCAGGAGCTCTACGCGTCCGACAGCCTGCCCTATCTCTTGGAAAGGATAGCGGAGCAGGCGCCCGGCGTGCGCCCGGTCTCCTTTTCTTTTGGCGGGCAGGCACTCTCAAAACCGAGCTTCCAACAGTTGGAGGTGATGCCGCTATCTTCCCCCGCCTTGTATTCCTATCTGCGGCAGAGGGGGATAAATACGGAGCTGGCGAAAAGAGAATGCAGGGAAGTGCGCTATCTGACCGACGGCAAACCATACTTTGCCGTCGGCTTCCCCAACCGTTCGGGAGGCTACGAGATACGCAACAAGCTCTTCAAGGGGTGCATCGCACCGAAGGACATCACCCACATACGGCAGGAACAGCCGAAAGAGACCTGCTGCCTCTTCGAGGGCTTCATGGACTACCTCTCCTTCCTCACCCTGCGGCTGGAAAGGTGTCCGGAGCGCCCCGACCTTGACGGGCAGGACTACATCGTGCTGAACTCGACTTCCAACCTATCCAAAGCAATCCGACCTTTGGGCGGTTACGGACGCATCCATTGTTTTCTTGACAACGACAAGGCGGGAATGGAAGCCGTTCAGGAACTGCGGGAGGAATACGGGCTGCGTGTCCGGGACGCGTCACACATATACGGAGGCTACAACGACCTGAACGACTTCCTTTGTGGTAAACGGTCAGGACAAGCGGAACGGCGGCAGGAGAAGTTGGAACCGGAGGGAGGACAACGGCAGGCAAGGCAGCCGAAAAACAAAGGCATCAGGATGTAACCGCACGTGCACCGGAAGGCTTTAAAAAAGCCATAGCTCATTAGGGCTTTTTCTTCACGCAATGCACGCATTGCTAAAAAAGCCCCAATGAGCAAAAGGGACGCCGCCCCTTTTGAAACCCCGGAGCCATGCGGCATGGGAACAAGGCAGGGGAAGTATTAACCGAAAAATGTATTACAGTTATGGGATATGCAGTTTTGCATTTGGAAAAGGCAAAAGGTGCGGACGGTGCAATGTCAACGCACATAGAGCGTACCGTCCACCCCAAGAACGCGGACAGTACGCGCACGCACCTGAACCGGGAACTGGTGCAGTTTCCCGAAGGGGTGAGGAACCGCACCGAGGCGATAGCGCACCGGATAGAAACGGCAGGCATCAGACGCAAGGTGGGCACCAACCAGGTGAAGGCAATCCGGGTACTGCTCACCGGAAGCAACAAGGACATGAAGCAAATGGAAGCGGACGGGCGGCTTGACGGCTGGTGCAGCGACAACCTGAAATGGCTTCGTGAAACATACGGGGAGCTGAACCTCGTGTCAGCAGTCCTGCACATGGACGAGAAGACACCGCACATACACGCCACAGTCGTACCGATAGTGACCGGAGAGCGCAGGAAAGCCAGACAAGAAGAACGGAACGGGAAAAAGAAATACAGAAAGAAGAACCCGCAGGACGTGAGGCTGTGCGCCGATGACGTCATGGCAAGGCACAAGTTGAAACACTATCAGGACACCTACGCACAAGCCATGAGCAAATACGGATTGCAGAGAGGCGTGGACGGCTCGCTGGCAAGGCACGTTTCCACCTCGCAATACTACAAGGAACTGGTGGAGCGGCAGGACAGCCTGCAGGAGAATATAGAAAACCTGCTGCAACTGGAAGAGGAAGCGCAGAAGAAACTGAAGCAGGTCAAGGGGGAAATCAACACGCAGAAGATGAAGAACGCAGCAGTAAACGCCACCACAGCCATAGCGGACGGGGTGAGTTCTCTTTTGGGCGGCAGCAAGGTCAAGAGGCTGGAAGCGGAGAACGAAAGTTTGAGGCAGGACATTGTGAAGCTACAAAAGCGGGTACAAGCCGAACAGAGGGAACAGAAGAACATGGAGAACCGCCACAACAGCGAGATAGTCAGAATAAACCGGAGTTACCAACAGAAAATTGCAGGATACGACAATAGGCTGAAACAGATAGATACCTATTTCCCTATCGTAACGGAACTGCTGCCCATAGCCGAACAATGCCGGGAAGTGGGGTTCACCGAGGAACTGACAAGGCGAATCGTCAGCCTGCAGCCCGTAGGGTTCAAAGGCAGGCTCTATTCGAAGGAGCACAACGAGAAGTTCAGGACGGAGCACTCGACGGCAACCGTAGAGAGGAACCCGCAGGAGAAAGGAAAGTTCCGGCTGTGTATTGACGGTATGCCGATACTTGAATGGTTCAGAATGAAGTTTCAGGAACTCAAAGAAAAACTGGATGTAAGCCACACCCTAAAAGAAGAAAGTAGACAGAAAAGGGGATTAAGATTATAAAATGCAGGAAATGAGAAAATTCAGATATATTCAGTTGAGTTTATTTGATTATTTTTCCTATTTTTGCATAGGATTGAGCAAAGCTCTCTCCAAAACGTATTAGAATTTTTAGAAGCGTTATGCTTATCTTGTGATTGGAAACCTGAGAAATTTTCAAATTAGCACAAGGGATAGCATAGTGGTTCTCACGCATATAGCGTGGGCTGCTATTACCATATCCGTGCTAAGGGTTTTCTCAGGACCTCCAATCAGAACGTGGCATTGCAGTTCCACGCTTTACGTTTAAATTAATTACTCTTAGGAGCTGAAGAGTAGGAAGTAATGTTATGAGAACATTTGGAAATATTATTTGGCATTTTCCTTTTCTGGGTTTTCTTCAATCTTTAGCTTATGCTATTGGTGGCGTTTTTTGGTGCATTACGATTATCGGCATTCCTTTAGGAATGGGATTATTTCAGCTTAGTTTGTTCACACTTTCCCCTTTCAGTAAGAGGTTAGTTTCCCGGCATGATTTGGAAATGATAACTGGCGAAAAGCAAGAGGATGTGATTAAAGGCTGGTTCTTTATCGTTCGTGTTCTGTACTTTCCGTTAGGATTACTTATGGCAATTGCTACGATATTCATTATCATCGCACAGTTTATATCAATTATCGGTATTCCCTGTGGAATTGTCGAATCTAAAGCGTTGGCTACTATCTTCAATCCGGTTAATAAAAAATGTGTACCTATTGCTATCGCAGAGGAAATCGAAAGAAGAAAAGCCAACAATGTGCTTGATAAATATGAGAAACGTTCACCTGAACAAAATTTCACGACAGCAGTACTGGATAGTAATACCAATGAAACAAAAGAGAAAAAAGCTACAACAGCTATAAATTCTGCACTAACATGCCCACAATGCCATAAAGAAATGGCAAAAGATTGGGGGCTGTGTCCGTATTGCGGATATAACCCTAAGGAAGAAGAGAAGAAGAAACAAGAAGAGGACAACTTGCGTTTCGCTCCCCCTGAATATCGAAAGGGAAATTAATTTGTTCCCGAATCATTCTATCTATCAAAATTCATTTAACTTGTTGTACAATATAAACTTTTATCTGATGAAAAGAATTATCAATTTACTATCATTTGCGTTTGCATCAATATTTTGTTCTGCACAAAATCCTTTAGACTTTAGTTTACCACAGTTTACACATTCTCTTAAAATCACTTCGCAAGGGGTAAACCTGCGTAAAGCAGCCAACGCCAATAGTGCAAAATTAGTAACTGTAGATGATGGCAGTATGGATGTTTGGACTATTTGGTCTGATGAGGTAAAATCCGGTATGAAAACACTTCCCTATCACCCAAATCCTAACAACTCCCCATTCGATATAGTAGGGGAAGAAGGAGATTGGTATCGCATCGTATGGGATGGCTACTACCCCTATGTTAACAAAAAATACGTACAAGTTGCCAAGAAAATTCAGACAAAGACACACCCAATAGATAAAGACTTCATGAATAAGCATGGGTACGAGGTTACTTTTAGAAAATCGGGTAAATTAACAGATTACACATTTGATGTCGCTGAAACCGATATTGGTTTTGTTATCAAAGTAGGAAGAATCACAAATGAAGATTTTCTTTTGAAGATGTTCCAGTTTAAACCTGTATATATTCCTTCTCAAAAAAATATAACCACAAAACAAAACAAAGATGGATATTTTGAAATCACTTATGGCAAAACATTTGCCATGTCTAGTACCCCCTATTCCGATATTCCATATCTGAATTTGGACAAATTATCGGACGCTCAGTTAGAGTCTTTATTAAGAAAATGTGCAATATGTAAACAAGAAGATACCTCAATATACATATACGGCTACTATGACAACACAAGCAATACCACAAGAGACAGTTCATTCAATCCCCAAACGTTCCCGGGTAAGATGAAAATTTTTCCAGCTCCCAATACTTCAAATTCAATGAAATAGCATATCTCAAGAACAAACAATCATAAAA
>ENA-OYDC01000581-OYDC01000581.1-human-gut-metagenome-genome-assembly--contig:-NODE-581-length-10025-cov-4.471916_pt1 | contig 10025 bp, 8 predicted proteins | sample MGYA00243685_ERZ652898 | MGnify/ENA primary metagenome ERZ652898 (study PRJEB26926, sample SAMN06164546) | human gut metagenome | biome: ENVO:00009003; feature: ENVO:2100002; material: ENVO:00002003...
ACGCCGCCGCCCGCCATCGAGCAGAGTTTTACACCTAATTGGGGATAAAACAGCTCATGGCTGGCGGCGGTGTGGTGCTGATCGGCACGACCCTCATCCCCCTGCTCTCCGGTTTGTTCGGCTAATCCACGGCAAGCCCAGCTTAACCGAAGGGTGGTGAAATATTGGGCAGCATTTTAGAAAAGATCGAACAAGCTCTCAAGGATATGCTGATCGGATGGATCGAGAGCAACCTGACCAATATGTTCACCGATGTCAATGAGAAGGTAGGAACGATTGCCGCCGAAGTTGGGCAAACACCGTCCGGCTGGAACGGCGGCGTGTACCAGATGATCCGGGGACTATCCGAAAACGTGATAGTCCCCATCGCTGGTATCATCATCACCTTCGTTTTGTGCTACGAGCTGATTTCCATGATCACCGAGAAAAACAACCTTCACGACATGGACACTTGGATGTTCTTCAAGTGGTTTTTCAAGGCGGCTGTGGCGATCTATCTCGTGACGCACACGTTTGACATCGTGATGGCAGTATTCGACATCGGGCAGAACGTGGTTTCCGGTGCAGCCGGAGTCATCCACGGCAACACCAACATTGACATTGACGCGACGATTGCGCAGATGCGTACCGGCATGGAGAACATGGGCGTCGGAGAACTGCTCGGACTGTCGATAGAAACGCTCCTGATCAGCCTGTGCCTCAAAATCATGGCGATCCTCATTACGGTCATTCTCTACGGGCGCATGATTGAGATTTACTGCACCGTGAGCATTGCGCCTATTCCCATCGCAACCATGAGCAACCGCGAATGGGGCAGCATCGGCACGAACTATCTGAAAGGTCTGTTCGCTCTGGCATTTCAGGGCTTCCTCATCATGGTCTGCGTCGGCATCTATGCGGTGCTGATCAACGGCATGATTATCGCAGACAACATTCACTCGGCTCTGTTCTCTGTGGCAGCGTACACGGTCATTCTGTGCTTCTCGCTGTTCAAGACCGGAAGCCTCGCAAAATCCATTTTCCATGCGCACTAAGGAGGTCGGCAGCATGAAGAAGTACAGCATCATCTACGCCGATCCCCCTTGGGCGTATCGGACTTACTCCAAAAAGGGGCAGGGACGGTCGGCAGAAAGCCACTACCCAACAATGTGCATTGAGGACATCAAGGCACTTCCGGTCGGTGAGCTTGCCGCCAAGGACTGCGCCCTGTTCCTCTGGATCACGTTCCCGTGCCTCTGTGAAGCACTCGAAGTGCTGACGGCATGGGGCTTTTCTTATAAGACCGTGGCTTTTGTATGGGTGAAGCAAAACCGCAGGAACGATGACCTCTTCACCGGCATGGGGTATTGGACAAGGGCAAACGCGGAAATCTGCATCCTTGCCACGAAGGGACACCCGAAGCGAGTTGACGCCGGTGTGCGTCAGGTCATCCTCAGCCACATCGAAGAGCATTCCAAAAAGCCGGATGAGGCGCGGGAACGCATTGTTCGGCTCATGGGAGACCTTCCCCGCGTAGAGCTTTTTGCCCGTCAGTCTCCCGAAGGCTGGGACGTTTGGGGCAACGAGGTCGAATGCAGCATTACTCTTGGAAAGGAGGAAACAGTCAATGGCATTTGTTCCGGTCCCGAAGGATCTTAACCGCGTCAAAACGAAGGTCATGTTCAACCTGACCAAGCGGCAGCTCATTTGTTTTTCCATCGCTGCGGCAGTCGGTGTTCCGATCTTCTTTCTGGCGAAGGCGCATCTCGATTTGTCTACGGCGGCAATGCTGATGGTGGTTATCATGCTCCCGTTCATCTTCTTCGCGCTTTACGAGAAGGACGGACAGCCCGCCGAAAAGTATCTGTACCACATCGTACAGTCCATGTTTATCCGGGACAAGGTGCGTCCCTATCGCACAAACAATCTCTATGCTGAAATTCAGCAGAAAATCAAAGAACAGGAGGAATTGCAGCTTGAACAACAGCACAGCAAAGGCAAAGCCTAAGATGACCGTCAAGAATGGCGTCGTTTACGGCGATGCCCTTTCCGCTCAGGAAAAGAAGCGGATCGTCATGCAGAAGAAAAAGGACAGGAAGGCAAAGAAAGTCCGCAAGTCCGCCCAGCAGACCATTCCCTATGTGGAGATGTGCCGCGACGGTATCTGCAAGGTAAACAGCCGCCTCTACACGAAGTCCATCGCCTTTGAGGACATCAACTACCAGCTTGCGCAGAACGAGGACAAAACTGCCATCTTTGAGAACTGGTGCGACTTTCTGAACTACTTTGATAGCTCGATTTTCGTCCAGCTCTCCTTCATCAATCAGAAGGCAAGCCTCAATGAGTTCCGCAAGCGCATCAACATTCCGGCACAGGAGGACGCCTTCAACGACATCCGCTCCGAGTATTCCGGTATGCTGCAAAACCAGCTCACCAAGGGCAACAACGGGCTGATCAAGAAGAAGTACATCACCTTCGGCATTGAGGCGGACTCCCTCCGCACGGCAAAGCCGAAGCTCGAACGCATTGAAACCGACATCCTCAACAACTTCAAAACTCTCGGCGTGAGAACCGAGCCGCTGTCCGGCTACGAACGGCTGAAAGTGCTTCATGATGTGTTCAATATGGACAGCAATGAGCCGTTCCGCTTTTCCTTCGATATGGTTGCCCGGACAGGACTTTCCAGCAAGGACTTCATCGCTCCCACTTCCTTTGACTTCCGTGAAGGCAAGTGCTTCAAGATGGGCAAAACCATCGGCGCGGTAAGCTTCCTGCAAATCCTCGCGCCGGAACTCAATGACCGTATGCTTGCCGACTTCCTTGAGATGGACAGCAACATCACGGTCAATTTTCATATCCGGACGATTGACCAGGCGAAGGCGATCAAGAGCATCAAGTCGAAGATCACCGACCTCGACAAGATGAAGATTGAAGAGCAGAAAAAGGCAGTCCGCTCCGGCTACGATATGGACATCATTCCGTCCGATCTCGCTACCTTCGGCGGTGAGGCAAAGCGTCTGTTGCAGGATCTCCAGACCCGCAATGAGAGACTGTTCCTTGTGACTATCCTCATCATGAATACAGCAACCAATCGCCAGAAGCTCGAAAATGCGGTATTCCAGACCGCCGCCATTGCTCAAAAGTATAACTGTGCGCTCAAGCGTCTTGACTTCCAGCAGGAGGAAGGGCTGATGTCCTCTCTGCCTATCGGCGTCAATCAGGTGGAGATTGAGCGCGGACTGACCACTTCCAGCACAGCGGTTTTCGTGCCGTTCACCACGCAGGAGCTTTTTCAGGGCGGCGAAGCTCTCTACTACGGGCTGAATGCGCTGTCCAACAACATGATCATGGTTGACCGCAAGCGGCTCAAGAACCCCAACGGGCTGATCTTGGGTACACCCGGTTCCGGTAAGTCCTTCTCCGCCAAGCGCGAAATGACGAACGCCTTCCTCATCACGGAGGATGACATCATCGTCTGCGACCCCGAAGCCGAGTATTTCCCCCTTGTGCAGAAGCTCGGCGGTCAGGTCATCCGCATCTCGCCAGTCAGCACGGATTACATCAATCCGCTGGACATCAACACGAACTACTCCGAAGAGGAAAACCCGCTGACGCTGAAATCCGACTTCATCCTCTCCATGTGTGAGCTGATTGTCGGCGGCAAGGACGGCTTGCAGCCGGTTGAGAAGACCATCATTGACCGCAGCGTCCGCATGGTCTATCAGGAGTTTCTTGCAGACCCCAAACCGGAGAAAATGCCGATCCTTGAAGACCTCTACAACATTCTGAGAAATCAGAAGGAGCCGGAGGCACAGCGCATCGCAACTGCCCTTGAAATCTATGTTCACGGCTCTCTGAACGTCTTCAATCACAGAACGAATGTGGATGTCAACAACCGTTTTGTCTGCTATGACATCCGCGAACTCGGCAAGCAGCTCAAAAAGCTCGGTATGCTGATTGTGCAGGATCAGGTGTGGAACAGAGTTACCATCAACCGCGCCCAGCACAAGGCAACACGCTACTACATGGACGAGTTCCATCTGCTCTTGAAGGAAGAACAGACCGCCGCGTACAGCGTGGAAATCTGGAAGCGTTTCAGAAAATGGGGCGGCATTCCGACCGGAATCACGCAGAACGTCAAGGATCTGCTTGCGTCCCGCGAGGTAGAGAATATCTTTGAAAACTCGGATTTTGTCTACCTTCTGAATCAGGCATCCGGTGACCGGCAGATTCTCTCGAAGGCGCTGAACATCTCGCCCAGCCAGCAGAACTACATCACCAATTCCAATGCCGGTGAGGGGCTGATCTTCTACGGCTCGACCATCGTTCCCTTCAAGGACGATTTCCCGAAGGACACCCAGCTCTACCGCATCATGACCACCCGCTTAGAAGAAACCGTACAGAACTGATAGGAGGATTTTTGAATATGAACAACAAGATGATTACCATTCCCTACGCGGACGCTATCGAATACGGAGAGAACACCTCCGCACTGTTTAAGGCTCTGTGGGAGCTGACCGATCTGATCCGACTGGAAAGCGATCTCAAGAAGCATCACCGCGCCTACCTCCATGTGAGGGAGGACATCGACGAAAAGGTCAGGGAGGCGCGTCAGATTATGACCAAGGTATCTGTGGATATGATCGGGTTCTACTTCAAGGTTGATGTTCCCGAAAGCAGCAACAGCGTCGAGAATATCCCTTTCGCTGACGCGGCGGATGATGAAGCCGTATCTATTCCCAAGGACAAGTATGAGCTGATGATCGACGATCTGCTCACGATGTCCGAAATCATTCAGTGCGTTGCAGATATGCGCACGCAGGATATGAAGGCAATCCGCGAGTTCGGCAAGTTTATCCCCGCCTTTGCCGCCTTTGAGAAGAACCGCCTGAGCCTCTATCGTGAGGCGGCGAAGGAAGCCGAGGAAATCTTCGACCGTTGGGCAGACGAGATTGACGATCTCGACGAGGACTTCATAGAAGATGAGGACTATGAGCCGGACGAGTATTACTCCGACTGATATGCGCTCAAATCCGAAGAAAGGAGCTGGTTTTTATAGAGCTTGACATCATTCATACCGGCGATTGCCTTGAAATCCTGAAAACTCTGCCCGATGACAGCGTTCATTGCTGTGTGACATCCCCGCCGTATTACGCGCTCCGCGATTACGGCATGGAGGCTCAGATCGGCAGAGAGACAACGCCGAAGGAATATATCTCGCGCCTGACGGAAGTGTTTACCGAAGTCAGGCGCGTTTTGCGTCCGGACGGAACGCTCTGGCTGAACATCTCGGACACCTACGCCGGAAAGGGCAATCAGGGCGATTTCATTGACCCGAAGAACCCCAACGGCAGAAACGGTCAGGCTGTGGCTCTCAACAACAAGGTTGAGGGCTGCAAGCCGAAGGATATGATCGGCATTCCGTGGATGCTGGCTTTTGCCCTCCGCGATACCGGCTGGTATCTGCGCAATGACATCATCTGGATGAAGGATAACCCCATGCCAGAGAGCGTCAAAGACCGCTGCGCCCGCTGCTATGAGCATATCTTCCTGTTCTCCAAGTCGAAGAAGTATTTCTTTGACTACAAGGCGATCTCCGAACCGATTGCTCCTGCAACAGCAGAACGCCTCAAGCGCGGCATGAAGGGCGGCAACAAATACGGAAAGCCCGTTCCCGGTCAGCCTCAGCCGCAATCCATCAACCGCCCCCGCGAGCATGGCGCGATCAAGGACGCAGACATCAATCCGCTCCGCAACAAGCGCGATGTCTGGAAGATCAACACCGTTCCCTTCAAGGGCGGTCACTATGCCGCCTACCCTCCGAAGCTGGTTGAGACCTGTCTTCTCGCCGGTTGTCCCGAAGGAGGCATTGTGCTTGATCCCTTCATGGGGAGCGGCACAACCGGTATGGTTGCCTCACAGATGGGGCGTCATTTCGTCGGCATTGAGCTGAATCCGGCGTACACCGAGCTTGCCTACAAGCGGATTGGAGGTGAAATCTGATGCCCAAGGAACCGGAACTTAAAGCCCGTGACAAGGTAGTCGTGCGGATGACGCGGGAGGGCGCGGTTGAGGAAAACCTGACGGCTGGCACCGAGCAGCGTGTGTCAAAGCGGCTGGAAGAAGCAGAGTTGGTAAAGCTCACTGAGACAGCCGAGCCTTCCGGAGCTCTTTCTGCGGAGGAGCAGAAAAAGGTGCAGATGCGCCACCAACAGCGTCAGTTTCAGGCGGAACACGGCGAGGATAACGACACACAGCCGCCCTCGGAAACGTCCGTTACAGAAGAGAAAAGGGCAGAAAATCCACCCCAGAATGTACCTGAACCGCTGCCCTCATCGGAAACGCCGTTCAAGCCTCCTGCTTTGGAGCAGCACGGCGTTTCTTCTCATACCGGCACAGTGATTGCCGAAACGGTTGTCACGCACAAGCTGCGCAAGACCTCTGCGGTTGAAGCAGTGGATGCAGATGCCGTTCTCACTCAAGCGGCGGAAACCGCCTCTGTAAAGCCGGTCTCGGACGATGCCGTCCCGCCCACGAAGCGGATGCAGAAGCTCGAAAGGAAGTCCGAGAAGGCGCATGAGCGTCTGGATGCCGCCCGTGAAAAGCTGCCCACGCACAAGGTTCTCAAGAAAGAGCGTGTCTTCGATGAGGAAACCGGTAAGGGCAAAACACGCCTTTACTTTGAGGATGAGCTGAAAAAGCCAAAGGGCAAAGGCAAGCTGCAATTTGAGACGGAGAAAACCGTCCGCAAGGTCGGCAACACCCTCGCTTCCGGCATTCACGGCAAAATCCATGAGGTCGAGCAGGAAAACTCGGCGGTTGAGGCGGCGCATAAAACGGAGATCGCCGCTGAGACTGCCGCGCGGCATTTCAGTCATCATCGGGAAAGCAGCGTCAACAAGCCCTATGAGAAGGTTTCCAAGCTGGAACACAAGGCGGATGTAGCTGACGCCAAGCTCCAATATGAGAGAAATCAGCAGGAGCATCCTGAGATGAAGAAGCAGAACATGAACAAGCACTATCAGAAGCAGAGCATCAAGAAAGAATATGCCGCCGCTCGAAATGCCGGTTCTCAGACTGCCGGGACTGCGACAAAGAATACCGGCAAGAAGCTCGGTGAAAAGGTGTCCGACAAGATCAAGGAGTTCTTTGAGAAGAACAAGAAGGTCTTTATCTGGATCGGCGTCGGAATTGCCCTTCTCGTGTTGCTCGGTGCCGGAATCAGCTCGTGTTCGATGCTCACCTCTACCGGCTCGTCGGTTATCGCTTCCTCTTATCTCAGCGAGGATGACGCGATGCTTGGCGCGGAGGCGCAGTATTGCCGGATGGAGCAAGAGCTGCAAAGCTATCTGGATAACTATGAAGGCACTCATGACTATGACGAATATCACTTCGATCTGGATGATATTGAACATGACCCCTATGTGCTGATCTCCATTCTCTCGGCTCTCCATGAGGGCGAGTTCACGCTGGACGAGGTGCAGGGTACGCTTCAAATGCTGTTTGAGAAGCAGTACATCCTCACCGAAGAGGTCATCGTCGAAACCAGATACCGCACGGAGACCGACACATGGACGGACGCAGACGGCAACACGCACACGGAAACCTATCGCGTCCCGTATGACTACTACATCTGCAACGTGAAGCTCGAAAACTTCAATCTCTCCCACGTCCCGGTCTACATCATGTCTCAGGAACAACTTTCCATGTACGCAACGTATATGTCGGTGTTGGGCAACCGTGAGGATCTGTTCGGTGACTCCCCCTATGTGGACAAGTACATCACAAATCCTCCCGCCGACTACGATGTCAACCCGGAATACCTGAACGACGAGAAGTTTGCGACACTGATCACCGAGGCGGAAAAGTATCTCGGCTACCCGTATGTTTGGGGCGGTTCCAATCCCGACACGTCCTTTGACTGCTCCGGCTTCGTCAGCTACGTTCTCACGAACAGCGGTCTTGTGAATACCGGGCGGCTGTGCGCACAGGGGCTTTACAATGTCTGTGCGCCGGTCTCAAAGGCGAATGCACAGCCCGGTGATCTTATCTTTTTCGTCGGGACGTATGACACCCCCGGTGTGTCCCACGTCGGCATTTACGTCGGTGATGGGGTCATGATCCACTGCGGCGACCCCATTCAGTACACATCCATCAACTCTTCCTATTGGCAGCAGCATTTCTACGCCTTCGGAAGACCCGCCTATTAAAAGAAAGGAGTTTTGCATGAATCCCAAGTATCAGAAAGTCCTCTCCGACATTGAGAAGGCTGAAAAGAAGAAATCCGAAATTGAAGGACAGCTCAAGGAGCTGTACGACAAGAAGACGGAGCTGGAAAACCTTGAAATCATCAATACCGTGCGTTCTATGGTGATGGACAAGGATCAGATTATGGCGTTCCTGTCTTCCATGAAGGGCGGCACCAAGCCCGCTGAAAATACGGAGGTAATCGACAATGCGTAAGAAGTTTCGTTTTCTGACCGTCCTTGCGGTCTGCGTCATGGTTCTGTCCTGCTTCTCGGTGACGGCGTTTGCCTACGCCGATGATACCGAGCAGAACCTTCCCGTCACCGAGGCAACCCAGCCGGAACAGCAGCCCGCAGTCACTCCCGCCCCTGAAAAGCCGAAGGGTGAGCCGATTGACGATGAGGGCAACGCCTACACCCGCGACTTGCTCTATGACAAGGCAACCAACAAACAGTTCATCACTGTCCAGACGAAAAGCGGCAACACCTTTTTCATTGTCATCGACTACGATGCGCCCATCAACGAGGATGAGGAACAGTATCAGACGTACTTCCTCAACATGGTCGATGAGAGCGATCTGCTTGCGCTGCTGGATGAAGACACTGCGGCTGCTCTGACCACCTGTAACTGCAAGGAAAAGTGCGCTGCCGGTCAGGTCAACACAGACTGCCCGGTCTGCAAGACCAACATGAGCGAATGCACCGGCACAGCCCCCGTTACACCTGAGCCGGATAAGGATGCGGAAACCGATACCCCCGCCCCTAAGCCCGAAAAGAAATCCAACGTTGGCATGATCCTCGTCATCTTCGTTCTTGCCGGTGCTGCGGGTGCAGCTTATTACTACATCAAGTTCGTCAAGGGCAGAAAGCCCAAGGATGAAGATATAGACTTCTTTGATGATGAAGGCTACGAGGAAGAGCCGTACATCAACGAGGATGATGAGCCGCAGATTGCGGAGGATGCTGAAACGGATGGTGATGAAGATTGATCTTAGTCATTGCTGAAAAGCCCAGCGTTGCCCAGTCCATCGCAAAGGTTCTGGGCGCAACGTCCCGAAAGGACGGCTATATGGAGGGCGGCAATTACATCGTTTCGTGGTGCTTCGGTCATCTGGTGGAGCTGGCAGACGCCAGCTCCTACGATGAGCGGTATGCCAAGTGGCGGTATGACGATCTGCCCATTGTTCCGGAAAGCTGGATGTTTGAGGTCACGAAGGACAAAGCACAGCAGTTCAAGGTGCTGTCCGCTCTCATGAAGGACAAGCGCGTCACCGAGCTGGTCTGCGCAACCGATGCAGGACGCGAGGGTGAGCTGATCTTCCGGCTGGTCTACGACAAAGCCGGATGCACCAAGCCCTTCAAGCGTCTGTGGATCAGTTCGTTGGAGGACTCCGCCATCCGCGAAGGCTTCCAGCATCTTCGGGACGGAAAGGAATATGACCGTCTCTATGAAGCGGCACTCAGCCGCTCGAAGGCAGACTGGATTGTCGGTATCAACGGCACCCGCCTTTTCACCACGCTCTATCACAAGAAGCTGGTGGTCGGGCGCGTCCAGACGCCAACCCTTGCAATGCTGGTGGAGCGTGACGGGAAAATCTCCACGTTCCAGAAGGAGAAGTATTTCAACGTCCACGTCGGCAAGGGCGATCTGATCGCTGATCTGGAAAAGGTCAAAACCGAAGAGGAAGCAAAAAGAATTGCGGCGGCTTGCGAGAAAAAGCAAGCCGTCGTTTCTTCTCTCAAGAAGGAGACAAAGACCGTCAACCCGCCGAAGCTCTATGATCTGACCACTTTGCAGCG
>ENA-OYDC01000631-OYDC01000631.1-human-gut-metagenome-genome-assembly--contig:-NODE-631-length-9352-cov-12.824460_pt1 | contig 9352 bp, 5 predicted proteins | sample MGYA00243685_ERZ652898 | MGnify/ENA primary metagenome ERZ652898 (study PRJEB26926, sample SAMN06164546) | human gut metagenome | biome: ENVO:00009003; feature: ENVO:2100002; material: ENVO:00002003...
GTTCTCGGCTGGTGACGGGCTGCTGGTTGCGTATATCAAAATCTTCTTGTTCCATTCCAGATTCCTTTGTTTTCTGCAAAATAACTAATTTATTTTGAGATAAGCGATAGAAGTTAGTTTTTTCATGGCTATCTCTCCTACCCAAAAAAAACTGCATGAAAGAAAACTCATTCATACAGTTCTTAAAATCATCCATAAGCTAATCTTGCTTACCTTACCCTATGCAATACTATGTTACATATTAATACCTATTTATTGTTTTTGATATGGTTCCTAATCAGCATAGTATTTCACAATCATTTCTTGCCTTTCGAATAAACGATATAATCCCAAGACTTCAACAAAGCATTAGCACCATCTTTTATGACTTCTACCTTTACTTGATGTTTACCCTCAGGCAGCTGATATTTCCAAAATATATCTAACCGCCGATCATGGAAGTAAGTCGGAAATGCAGCAGCCTTCTCGACCAACTCCCCATCAAGATACAGATTAACTTTCAGTACTGCATCCGGCCGATTCATGTCCCTACGAATAGCCTCCCCACGGAGTACAAATCCCGTACCCTCAAATTCAAAAGTCAGTATATCTATATCGTGTTTAGACAATTCAACCTTAGCCGTGGGATACATATCTGTAAAACTCTGCTCCAAACGTACAGTCTCGGGCCTCTGTACGGCAATTGTCACATTCTCCTTTTCCACTTTTCCTCCATTCCTGCGAATCATCTCCAAAGCATGTTTATTGCTGATAGTGTAAATCTGATCCAAACAGAGTAACGTATACTTGAAATTCTTGCCTTCCGCCCCTCTCAAACCTTTCATCCAATATTCAGGGATAGCATCATAGCCTATCATTGTGCCTAATATCCCTCCTGCAGAAGACGGATTACAATCTGAATCCTGACCTGCCCGCGTTGATATTTCCATTGTCTTAGTGAAATCACCATTGCCATACAATAATCCTAAAACGATGTAAGCGGCATTAATTTTAGCATCAATATCTAATGGATGAAATACTCCATCCGGACAACCGATCTCTTCCGCATGATGTTTCTGAATTTCGAACCAAGTACGTTTCCAATCATCAGGATACATTTTATACCACTCTATCACATCTGCAATACATTTATAGAAACCACTTTCCTCCGGAATCGTCTTTAAAGCCTCAGTAACAATAAACTGGATATCATCAGACACAAAAGCAAGACTATACATGGCACCGACATAAACACCACCATACCAGCCATCGCCATAACACATAAGATGCCCCACCTTATCACTGATTTGAGAAGCTGAATTAGGCATACCCGGATTCATCAGTCCGGCAAAATCTGCTTCAATCTGATAATCAATGTCATCGGCATGTGGGTTATTCAGCCAATGTCCAGGATTGTCCACTCCATGAGCTATATTATACCTCGCAGCCTGATTGGCATGCCATAAATTATAGTCTGCCGTAGCAAAAGCTACAGCAAAATCTTTCACCGAAGCATCCAGCCCTTTTTTCTCCAATACATCTACAAAAGTGAGGTCCATGTAAATGTCATCATATAAATCAGGCCAGGAATCCATCAATCTTTGCACATAACCTTCCCCCCAAGGAATCGTCTGATAATCCTGAATAAAAGTTCCTTGATACCTAAATTCCGTATAACTACCGAAGCTAACCCCGATAGTCTGGCCGGCCCAACCTCCCTTTATCTTATTCTCTAATTGAACCTTACTCATCGTCACTGATGAAGGCAATTTTGAAGCTGCATTACCCATTACAGTCCCCAGCAGCACGCATATACATATTCCAAAGATTCTAAGTTCTTTCATAATTAATTTTTTAATTTATATTTCAATATACCACCCTATTTATACCCCTCATTTTGTTCCAATTTATTATTAGCTTGTATCTCTGACAAAGGAATAGGAAATAAGTTTAAATAAGTTTCTTTAGAAGGTTCGTGAAAAGTCCATTCTCCTTTTGTATAATTATTATCAAAACGTATCAATTGGCTACGCCTCAAACCTTCCAAAGCAAATTCCCGGCCCCATTCATCCAATAAAATTCCAAAACGTACAGGAACACCATTTACATTAGTTGTTTTCAACAAATCAGCTCCAGAGAGTTTGTTGTCACCGTCAAAAGCACGTTTCCGTACTTCATTGACTAACTGTGCCGCTTCTTCCGCATTGCCATTTGTACGTAAAATACACTCAGCTTTCATCAAGTAAACCTCTGCATAACGCATAGCCACCCAATCATTATCCAACGCACGCGAGGTTCCCATTTTAATTTCATACTTACCGCAACGGTAACCTTCAGCCTCTCCTCCATTTTCAAGATTGCTGACTTCCTTTGTATAAATCAAGGGTTTTCCTTCCCAACCAGGAACAAGTCCAGTGCAATATAAGATAGACCCGTCACTGCCATACTGCTGCCCCATTCTCCAGGTTTTCGGTAAACGCTTATCGCCTTCCTCATAAGTATCTATAAAAGTAGGAACAGCACACACCCCATTATCCAACCATGTCTGCAAATTAAAGGTTTTTACATTTGAAGGATGAAGAGTTTTCTGCAAAGCCATGTAAATGGTACTTCCAGTCTTCACCTCATCTGCCGGATAAGCAAATATAATCTCTTGGGAGCCTTCATTCTGGGCATAGAAAGGTGCACTATAATCATTCTCCAAGGCATATTTATTGGAGTTCATTATTTCTGTACAAAGTGCCATGCATTCCGTATACATATTCTTCCCTATCCATGACTCTGCATTCAAATAAAGACGTGCCAGTAACATCTTGGCATTCCATTTATTGAATCTGCCATAGTAAGTCTTTGTATCGTCACTCAGCTTATCAACATTATTTTTTATACTATTCTCTATAAATGCAAACACCTCTTCGCGGCTACTGGTTTCCGGCAAGAAACCTTCCGGAACATCAAACCGGTCTACAATAGGTACATTACCGAAAGCCTCACATAGTATGTAATACCAATAAGCACGGGCTACCTCCAACTCAGCTATTACACTTTCCTTACCAGTAACTTCGAAATCCAAATTGTCAAGCTGATAAATTACCCGATTACAATTACTGATTCCTCCGTAGGCCTGTCCCCAAAGATCTGAGAAATGGGGATCTTCCGGTTTCCATGTATGCTTATGCAGACGTATATAGATTCCTCCGTCAAACCAAGCTGCTCGCGGTGTTACGGCCACATCAGTCGTTTCTTCAAAGTCCCACCACTTACGCCATTCCAGAAGTCCTCTATAATCCGTATATACCGGTGTAATGGCAGCAATGATATCTTTTTCATTTTTATAGAAGTTGTTGTCTACCAACCTATCATAGATTTTCTCATCAAGATTTGTGCAAGAACCAGCCATTGCCCCCAACCCCATCAGGAACAATATATATAAACTATATTTTTTCATCATTCTTCATTTTAAAATTTAACAATAGCACCGACCGTATACGAACGGACTGTAGGATACAGCTCCTTACGCTCAACTCCAGGATCTAAACCCTTAATACTGACTTCAGGATCCAGTCCATCATAACCAGTGATAGTAAGCAGATTATGTCCCGTCACATATAACCGCACACTTCTCAAATATTTATTATTCAGATTAAGAGTATAACCCAATGTAACATTGTCTAACTTCACATAGTCTCCCTTCTCAACATAATAGCTATGGTACATATGAGAATCAAAAACATAAGACTGGCTCCCGAAAGGTTTTTTCAATACAGATTTCGGCAAATTACCTTCACTAATACGCTTCATCGTTTCCCAATGCATTCTATACTCATTCAATACTTCAAAGCCGAAAGCTCCTCTCAAAGATATTCCCAAATCAAACTTTTTATATAAAAGTGTTGTGTTCAAACCTGCATACATACTTGGCAAACCATTACCGATCACTTGTTTGTCTTCCTGTCCGGCTTCACTGGCCAATTTAGGATTACCATCAGCACCTTCCACCAACCATAATCCATCATCGGTAAGTCCTACTGCTTTCCAACCGTAAAAATTTCCTATCGGTTCACCCTCCTTTACAATATGCGTCGTCTGCTGAATACCTGAACTAGTCCACCCCGTATACCAATAATCTCTTTGATACTTGTCATTGGAAAGAGATAAAAGTTTGTTGACATTATAAGAGAAATTACCTCCCAGTCTCCAAGTAAAATCCTTTGTCCGGATAACCTCTCCATCCAATGCTACTTCAATTCCCCTATTTCTTATCTTGCCTACATTAGCCCACATCGTACTAATGAAGTTAGGTGGCACAGGAACTTGATATTCAGACAATAAATCTGAAGTTGTCCGCTGATAAAGATCAATTGTACCATTCAATCTTCTACTCAAAAGAGAAAAATCAATACCTAAGTTCCATTCCGATTTTGTTTCCCATTTCAAATCTGGATTAGGATTAGAGGCCGGTACTACTCCTTGTGTCCATTGCCCGTTCATCTGGCCTACACCAGAATAGTTCAATAAAACCAGCGACTGATAAGAATCTGACAATTCTGTTCCCGTCACACCAAATCCAACTCTCAACTTCAAGTCATCTACGAAACCGATATTTTTCATGAAGCTCTCTTCGCTAATTCTCCAACCGGCTGAAATAGCAGGAAACCAGCCCCATTTATGATTCACGCCAAATTTTGAAGACCCTTCACGTCTCAAACTTCCCATCAGCATGTACTTGTTATCATAGTTATAGGTAAGTCTACCAAAGAAAGAGATCAGCTTATTGCCATTTTTATAGCTACTGATTGTCGATTTACCATCTTTTGTAGACTGGGCTGTACCAATATTCCAAGGGCCAAATATATCAGTAGGGAAATCCATAGCATACATCTGGCTGCCTTGTCTTTCAAAATCTTGATAGCTATATCCCACCAATCCCGAGAACTCATGCTTTCCTATCGTCTTAAAATAATCTGCTGTCAGTTCCAGAGTCCGATCCATACTGCCGGCTGCCCATTTGGTTACTTCAGCGTTTTTATTTTCAATAGTGGTAGTAAAATAGTTGAAAGTATTCCATTTGTCCCTCATGGAGTCATATCGCTGCATGGCCGCCATCGCACTCAGATTCAACCCTTCAATGGGTGAAAAAGTAATTTTCCCACTCGCTAGAAGTTGATTCCATTTTTCCTGGTCTGTTTCCTCATTCAGAAGAGCTACCGGATTATAGGGCTTATAAGAAGTTCCATATTCTTTATAGGAGCCGTCTTCATTATAAACCGGACGCGTCGGATTCATCAAGCAAGCCTGCAAATAAGCATTATACCAAGTAACGTCCTGCTTTATGGTCGAATTGTTGACATTCAACTGTATTTTCAATTTGTCATCCATCATCGAATGATTCAATCCAATCTTGAATGTCAAAGCTTCCTTGCCTGTATTCAACAAGATACCATCCTGCTTTCTATAGGTTATCGAAGCAATATAGTTTGTCTTTTCAGTTCCTCCACGCAAAGACAAATTATGAGTATGATTTACGGGATTACGGGTAATTGCATCAATCCAATTGACATCAGCACCTTCATCACTGATATTATCCTTAAACAAAGGGTCCTGTGCTAGTCTTCTGTAATCAGATGCTGTCAGTACATCCGTCTGCTTTTGTATAGACTCGAATGCTACATATCCATGGTATTCCAAAGACGCTTTGCCTTGCTTTGCTTTTTTTGTAGTAATGATTATCACACCATTTGTTCCTCTAGTTCCATAAATAGCCGCAGCCGATCCATCCTTCAGTACATCAATGGTTTCCACATCCTCGGGAGCAATGGAATTCAGACTTCCTCCGGGAATGCCGTCAATAACAATCAAAGGGGCTGATGACGCAGAAATCGTGGATACACCACGAATATTGATTTCCACTCCTGCTGTCGGGTCTCCCGATGGGCTTGCCATTTGCAAACCAGCAACCTTGCCTTGCAACAACTGGGTAGCATCTTTTACAACTCCTTGAATAAAGTCTTCAGACTTCACATTCGTAATGGCACTTGTAATTTCCCCCTTCTTCATAGAGCCATACCCAATAACTACCACATCATTTAGAAGATTAGAACTTTCGGTCAACTGGACGTTAATGCTTGTTTTCTCGCCCACAATCATTTCTACGGTATTATAACCGATGTATGAGATGACCAACACATCTTTTGGAGAAGAAACCGTTATGGAGAACTTACCTTCAACATCAGAAATCACACCAGTAGTCTGGCCTTTAACAAGAATATTAGCACCAATAACAGGTACACCCTCAACATCTGTCACCAATCCGTTTAAGGTTCTTTTTCCTCCGGAAGCATACATACATACTGATATTCCCATCAAACACAGTAGAAAGAAATACCGCCACCATTTTACACTTTTCTGTTTCATATTATTTTAATAAAGTTAATAAAGCCAATTTATATTCAAATCATCGGAGAGATCAGTTACCTCCCGAAAATATAATAAGTGAAAGCCCTAAAATAAAGAAGACAAACATTATTGCCAGAAGTCTATTCGTTCCGCGCGGACTTCCTGCAAACTCTTTCCAAATAAACACTCCCCATAAAGCAGCAATCATAGGAGCTCCCTGCCCTAGTGCATATGAAATAGCAGTACCTGCCTTTTCAGCAGCAATATAGCTCAAAGCCGTTCCCAGCCCCCAGATGCATCCACCTAAGATACCAACCAAATGTGTTTCTATTTTTCCCGCAAAATATTCCTTATAAGTAACAGATACTCCCACAAAAGGGTGTTTCATCACCAAAGTATTGAATATAAAATTACTGAAAAAGATTCCGACAGCAAAGATGAAAAATGCTGTATAAGGAGTAGCCATCCCAGGTGTGGGAGAAATAAAATTATTCAAATCCATGGCAGAAGCAACAAAACGGTAAAAGAAGGACATCAATACACCGGCAATCGTTGCTAAAACAATCCCTTTCCTGCTCCCAATAGTACCACTATTCTGCTTCTTACCTGCAGCCATTCCATTACAGACAATGGCAACCACCACAAGAAGAACCCCCACAAATAACCATAGCGGATTACCTTTCGGAGCACTAAAGTAATTGATAAAAACTCCCAGGACCAATGCCAGCCCAACACCCAACGGAAAAGCTACCGCCATTCCCGCCATGGAAACTGAAGCGGATAAAAGAATATTAGAAGCATTGAAAATCACACCTCCTACAAATGCACTGACCATATTTTCCGTACTGACTTGACGAATGTCCTCAAGAAAACTTCTTCCTTGACTTCCGAAACTCCCTAAGCTGAATACCAAAAGAAGTGCAAACAGCAGAATGCCTATGGTATAATCCCAATAATAGAGCTCATAACGCCAACTCTTTCCCGCCAATTTCTGGGTATTTCCCCAAGAGCCCCAGCAAATCATTGTGACAAAGCAGAAAAGAACGGCTAACGTATAACTGCTGACAATAAACATAGTACAAAATATTAAAGATTAAACGATAAAGATATTTCCCTCTCAAGTCTGAAACGTCCGACTTCTTCAAGTGTAGGAATAGATGGCTGAGCACCCATCCGGGTAACTGCGATTGCAGCTGCAACATTAGCAAATTCCAATGCTTCCCTATCCAAACCTCTCTGCGAACAAGCCACGGCTAAGGCACCACAAAAGGTATCACCTGCAGCAGTTGTGTCAACAGCATTTACTTTATAACCAGAAATACGGACAGTTTCTTTTTTATTCTTCATATATACCCCACAGCTACCCAACGTAATAATAACATTACGTGCTCCTGATTCCATTAATGCAGTAGCTATCTCATCAAGATTATCTCCCGTATAACTCATATCGGAAATAAAGGAAGCTTCCACTTCATTCACTACCAACAAATCAACGGAATTCATCAATTCCCTATCAATTGGGCAAGCAGGAGCAGGATTAAGTAAAACTTTCTTCCCTCTCTCATTAGCCAATAAAGCCACTTTCTTCACCGTTTCATAAGGAATCTCAGCCTGCATCACAATCATATCCGCCTCATCAATGACTTTTTCGAAACGTATCACCGCATCTGGCAGTAAAGAATAATTAGCTCCAGGAGCTACTGCAATACAATTTTCGCCACTATCAGCCACAAAGATGAGGGCAGTACCCGTAGGATGGCATTCATCATCCACGATGTAATCCGTAATGATACCTTCTTTCTCGAACTGTTTTTTCAGAATATCCGCATACATATCATTTCCCAAAGAAGTGATAAACGTGACAGAAGCTCCGAGCCGTGCTGCCGCAACAGCTTGATTTGCCCCCTTTCCTCCCAGTAACTGCATGAAACAAGCGTCTCCGACTGTTTCGCCCGGTGCAGGAAGATGGCTGACTTGTGCAACCATATCTATGTTTGAACTTCCAATAACTACAATTTTCATTTTTATCAGATTTATAAATATAACTCAGGTTGGTTTATCTCATAAAGCTATCTCCCGTTTATAAGGAATGGCACTCTGTGCACCCATACGTGTCACTGCAAGAGCTGCCGCAGCATTGGCAAATTCCACCGATTCTGTCAGCGTATGGTTCTCGGACAAATAGACACTAAACGCTCCGCAAAACACATCTCCAGCACCAGTAGTATCAATTGTTTCTACTTCCTTTGCAGGAATCATAGTATATTCTTCCTTTTCCTTTACATAAGCGCCATCTTTTCCTAATGTAATGACGACATTCTCTATTCCTTTCTCACCTATAGCTTTCGCTGCACGCCAAGCACTTTCCTCATCTATCACCTTGATGCCCGACAGCATTTCAGCCTCAATCCGATTTGGAAGTATGGTATGCACACAACTCAAAAATGAATTACTCAGAACAGAAGCCGGGGCAGGATTCAAAATCACCTTCTTTCCATAACTTTTGGCAATAGTAGCAGCATATTCTACAGTTTCAATGGGTACTTCCAATTGCATCAGTATAATATCAGCCTCCTCCAATTTACTTTTTGCTTTATCTATATCTTCGGTCGATAAGGAACGACTCGCTCCTGGTGCAACAATGATGCTATTTTCTCCGTAAGAATCTACAGAAATTAGAGCAACTCCCGAAGGACTCTTTTGGTCCGTAAAGATGAACTCTGTATTTATTTTTTCAGAACGGTATATCTCCAAAGCTTGCAACCCGAACAAATCATAGCCAATCTTTGAAATTAATGTAACCTCAGCACCTAATCGGGCGGCTGCAATGGCTTGATTGGCTCCTTTTCCACCAGGATTCATATAAAAGGTTCCTCCCAATACAGTCTCTCCTGGAACTGGTAAACGTCCAGCCTTTACCACCATATCCCTGTCTCTTATACACATCTCCGAGCCCACGAGACGGAGCTACATCTCG
>ENA-OYDC01000653-OYDC01000653.1-human-gut-metagenome-genome-assembly--contig:-NODE-653-length-9143-cov-7.822953_pt1 | contig 9143 bp, 5 predicted proteins | sample MGYA00243685_ERZ652898 | MGnify/ENA primary metagenome ERZ652898 (study PRJEB26926, sample SAMN06164546) | human gut metagenome | biome: ENVO:00009003; feature: ENVO:2100002; material: ENVO:00002003...
ATAAAAACATTATAAAGCCTTTAGATAGAGCTCGTTATCCCGAACTGAGGTAGTTAATATATATAAGGTGGAAAAATTATCCGATATCTCTCTCGTCACGAAGGTGGTGATGCTTCATGACCGCAAGTCGTTCGACCTGCTGGTCAGGAAGTATCAGTCACCCATTCGTGGGTTCTTCCTACGGCAGACGCTGGGGGATGCGCAGCTGAGTGACGACTTGGCTCAGGATACCTTTGTCAAGGCTTATACCCATCTGTCCGGTTTCAGGGGTACAGCCAGCTTCTCCACCTGGCTCTACCGCATCGCCTATAATGTATGGTATGATTATACCCGCAGCCATAAGGAGACGCAGGACATCGATACGCCTGCCGTTTCCTGTAAGAATGCACAGGGCGCCCATACCGGATTAAAGATGGATTTGCTCAAGGCATTACAGATATTGAATGAAAATGAACGTACATGCATCACGCTGCAGCTGATGGATGGACTCTCTATAGATAAGATTGCAGAGGTGACGGGATTGGCGCAAGGCACCATTAAGTCGCATCTCTCTCGTGGAAAACAGAAACTTGCAAGTTACTTAAAACAGAATGGTTATGACCGATAAGATAAATGATAAGAAGTTGAAGAGCATGAAAGGGGAACCGTTGAACCCTCAGGATGAAGAACTCTTGCAGATGTTCTTTTCCGATTGCCAGATGTCAGAGATTCCTGATGACGGATTCTCCGACAGGGTGATGCAGGCATTGCCGGCTTTACCCGAAACTGATACTGCGATGTCGCTGGTTAAGCGCCAGCGCCTGGAACATTTATGGACGGCAGCCTGTGTGGCAGCAGGCATCATCATAGCGGTGGTCTGTCAGGGATGGGAGCAGATTCAGGGATGGCTTTTCTCTATGAAGATAGATTTCCTCCTCTCCGGTTCGCGTGCCCTTACGCATGTGGCAGATTCCATCGCCCACTCTCAGAATCTCCTGATGGTGCTGGCTGGCTTCGTTGTCCTCATCATGGTTTGGGGATATAATGAACTGGCTGATGCGCGCCAGTAGGCTTCTTCCCTGATATCAATTGTATGAATGTTCAACTCTTTCTATTAGCAGAATAGTTTTTAGTGCTAATAGAAAGAGTTTTTTATTACTATAAATCTCATCTTTATGCTCTTGAAATCTCCGTTCAAAGCTTTTGAATGTCCGTTCAGTGTCTTTGAACGGACATTCAATGACTTTGAACGGACATTCAATGTCTTTGAACGAAGATTTAATATTGCTGAATATAGAAAAACAAATAGGTGCTGCTACTTTTTCAGTAGAGCACCTATGCTTATGATATCGGTTTCTAAAACAATTTATAGGTAGTGCGGAGCACTTTGAACTCGGTTCGGCGGTTCAGCTGGTTGCAGATTGCCTGATGCTCCTTGCTCTGCTTCAGGATAAATTCTTCGCTGAGCACATCGCCTTCCTTGAGCCAAGGATACTTCTCGGTAAGTTTCTTGCGCACATTCTTCGGCTTCTCCTTGCCGTAGCCCACAGGGGTGAGGCGCTCTTTCTCTATGCCGTGTTTTATCAGATAGTCTACTACCGATTGGGCGCGGCGCTGAGACAGATGCTTGTTATATTCGCTGTTTCCCTTGTAGTCGCAATGGGCGCTGAGTTCGATGGTAACGTGCGGGTTCTCTTTCAGCAGCGTTACCAGCTGGTCGAGGGCTGTTGTACTGGCTTCGGTAAGGGTTGCCTTGTCGAAATCGTAGAAGATGTTGTCGATGAGTACAGGGGCTGTGATGGAAGCCAGCGGGAACTGGAGCACGTATTCTTTACTCTCTTTAGCCGAATCAACCCGAAGTTCTTCCTTGTGGTTGAGGTAGCCTTTGCAGGATGCCATCACCAGGTAGTCGACATGCGGATTGATAGGGAGGACAAACGAACCGTCGCCCTTGACGGATAGTTTCCTGTTCGTTCCGTCGTTGCCTACGATTCTCACCTCGGCGGCAGGCAGTTCATAACCGTCTTTCTCGTAAACCCATCCCTTCATTGTGGTAACAATCTCCGGATTCTCGAAGGAGTAGATATGGTCATAGCCTCTTCCGTCTTTTCTGTTAGAGCAGAAGAAACCCTGGTTGTGGAGACCCTCGAAAGTCATTCCGAAGTCATCGGCTTCTGTATTCAGCGGATAGCCGGGGTGGGTGAGTTCATATTTCCGGGTGATGGAATTTACTTTGGCGATATAGATGTCGAGTCCGCCCATTCCTACATGACCGTTGCTGCTGAAGTAGAAGTCGCCGTTAGGACGGAAGGTAGGGAACATTTCATCGCCTGGGGTGTTGATAGGTTCGCCCAGGTTCTCTACGCCGCCCAGTCCGGCAGGAGTGATGCGCACTCGCCAGATGTCGAGACCGCCCTTTCCGCCCGGCATGTCTGATACGAAATAGAGCCATTCGCCATCAGGAGAGATGGCTGGATGGGCAAAACAACTGAGCGTATCTTTGCTGATTTCCAGATTTGCAGGCTTGCTCCAGGCCGCATCTGAGCGGTTGGAGGTTACTATCTGGGCTAAGCGGGGCGAAGTGGGATCGGTGGTACACTGGGTGAGGTACATCTGCTTGCCGTCTGGGGTAAAGCAGCATGCGCCCTCTTCGTAGTCGGTATTGAGACCGGTTCCGATGGCTTCCGGCTTGCTCCATTTGCCTTTGTCGTTCTTTTCAGAGAAGAAGATGTCGGCAGATTTCGTTCCCGTCACTCCGTTCAGGTCGCTGCCCTGGGCTTCGTTGCGGGTTGAGGTGAAATAGAGCTGGCTGTAGTCATCGCTGAGGAACATAGGCGAATAGTCGTCTCTTCGGGAGTTGAAAACATCCATCCGCTTTACCTTGTACCGGCTTCCTTCCTTCTTCCAGACTGGGGCTTTTCGTGCCGATTCGAGTCCGTTCTTTACCAGCATGTTGTCGGGCATGGAATCGAGCAGGAATTCGAATTCCTTGGCAGCCTGTCTGTAACTTCCGTTCTTCAGGAGAAGCCGGGCGTAAGCCAGGCGGTCGTTGAGGTCTGCCTGCTTGTATCGGATGGCATTGCTGTAGGCAGCCAATGCCTTCGGCGTACTGTTGATTTTATCATAGCAGCGTGCCATCTTCAGAGCCACCTTGCCCCGGGCAGCCCGCTCTTTGGTAGGTGTCTTGGTGTACACCTTTTTATATTGGGTTGCCGCATCGTAGTATTCGCCTAAAGAAAGATGCTTGTCTGCTTTCTTCAGGTTCTGGTCAATGCCGCAACTTATCAGAAAGAAGCAGCTGATTGCTGTTATGATTTGATAAAATCTTATTTGTTTCATATTGATTTACATCTGCGAGAATGGCTGACGATATTGGCAGCCTGCCTTCCAGTTGCTGCAGCCATAGGCGGTCTTGCCCTTGATGATGACGCCCTTGCCGCAAAGCGGACATGGCTTGCCAACCATTGGGTCGGCAGCTGGAGCCGGCTGAGCAGGGGCATTCTGAGAATCAGTATTCTGTGCTGCAGCCTTATCGGCTTTCTTGGCTTGAGCTTTCTTGGCTGGAGTTTTCTTGGCAGCCGGTTTCTTCTTGAGGTCTTCTTCTGTCATGATGGTCACTCTCCGGTTGCTGTTGTCTGACAATACATCGATGACAATCTTGTTGATCTGTTCTTTCAGTCCGTTGATGAAGTCGGCAGGATCGTAGGTCTTGTGCTCAATGTCGCGGAGCTTCTTCTCCCAGATACCGGTCAGTTCGCAACTCTTCAGCAGTTCCTCATGGATGGTGTCAATGAGTTCGATGCCTGTCGGGGTTGCCATCAGATTCTTGCGCTGGCGACGGATGTAGTGGCGCTTGAAGAGGGTCTCGATGATGCCGGCACGGGAGGATGGACGGCCGATTCCGTTCTCCTTCAATGCAGCACGAAGTTCTTCGTCTTCTACGAATTTGCCGGCTGTCTCCATCGCACGGAGCAGGGTTGCCTCGGTATAATACTTAGGTGGCGTGGTCCATTTCTCCGTCAGGGTAGGCTGATGTTCTCCCGATTCGCCTTTTGTGAAGGATGGGAGGGTTCTTTCTTCTACCACTTCCTTCTTGGCACCGTTTCCTGAGTCTGCATTTCCGTTGGTGTTATCTGTAGCATCATCGTCATCTGCATTCTTTACATCCTTGGCATAGACTACTCGCCAGCCTGGTTCGAGAATCTCCTTACCGCTCACCTTGAACTCTATCTTTTCCGGTTTCGGTCCGTCTTCGTTGATGACTTCGCCCAAAACGGTGGTGGTGGAGAATTTACAGTCCGGATAGAACACGCTGATAAAGCGCTTGGCGATGAGATCATACACGTTTGCCTCCATATCGGTGAGTCCGGTTGGCGGAACACCGGTTGGGATAATGGCGTGGTGGTCGGTTACCTTGCTATTATCGAAAACCTTCTTGCTCTTCGGCAATTTCTTGCTGATTGTTGCGAGCTGCTGGATGAGCGGGAGGTATTTCTGCTGACTCATGATCTTTGCCTGACTTACTCCGTTCAGAATCTGCGGACATTTCGGATAGATATCGTCGGTCAGGAACTGGGTGTCTACACGAGGATAAGTGGTATACTTCTTCTCGTAGAGACTCTGGATGAGCTTCAGCGTAATATCGGCTGAATAGGCAAACTTCTTGTTGCAATCCACCTGCAGCGAGGTGAGGTCGTAGAGATGAGGCGGCGCCTCGTTTCCCTTCTTCTTGCTTACATCGGTAACGGTGAAGGGTTTGCCGGCGATGGTGCTGAAAGCCTTCTCGCCTTCCTCCTTGCTGGTAAACTTGCCGCTGGTAGCGGTAAACTGGGTGTCGCGGTAGATGGTGGCGAGTACCCAGTAAGGTTCGGAAACAAAGTTGTCGATTTCCTTCTGTCGGTTCACGATGAGGGCAAGGGTAGGAGTCTGCACCCGGCCGATGCTGAGCACCTGTCGGTTCTGACCGTATTTCAATGTATAAAGTCGGGTGGCGTTCATACCGAGAATCCAGTCGCCGATGGCACGGGAAAGTCCGGCAAGATAGAGTGACTGGTATTCGGTCTGGTCTTTCAGTTCCTGGAAGCCCTGCTTGATGGCTTCATCGGTCATGGACGAAATCCACAGTCTCTTGACGGGGCATTTCGCCTGTGCCTTCTGCATCACCCATCTCTGGATGAGCTCTCCTTCCTGTCCGGCGTCACCGCAGTTGATGATGCTGTCGGCAGCCTGCATCAGTTTCTCGATGGTAGCAAACTGCTTCTTGATGCCTTCATCGTTGATGAGCTTGATACCGAATCGCTGTGGAATCATCGGCAACGCCGAAAGGCTCCAATGTTTCCACATCGGAGTATAATCATCCGGTTCCTTCAGCTCACAAAGGTGGCCGAAGGTCCATGTTACTTGGTAACCATTACCTTCCATATAACCGTCGCGTGCCGTGGTAGCCCCGATGATTCGGGCGATATCCTTAGCCACACTCGGTTTCTCTGCTATACAAACTATCATGTTTTATTCTTATTTCTGTTTGCAAAGGTACAATAAAATAATGAGATAGCCATCATTTCAGCTCCTTTTTCTCATTGCCGGGAATAAAAAAGCCCTGTAAGGCTTGGGCACAATCTAGAACTTGTGCCTTGCCTTACAGGGCGTATTTTATAAATATCTGCGTAATCTGCGCAATCTGCGTGAGATAAAAATTATTCCCGCGTGCGATTACTCGTACTCCTGCCAGCTCTTAATCTGCAACTGGTCCTGGCTCATTGTGCAGAATGCCTCGATGAAGGCAGAAGCCAGGCGGGCATTGGTGATCAGAGGAATGTTGTGGTCGATGGCGCCACGACGGATTCTGTAACCATTGGTCAACTCACGCTTGGTGTGATTCTTAGGGATGTTGACGATGAGGTCGAACTTGTGGTCGGCAATCATCTGCATCACATTAGGAAGATCCTTGTGGTCCTCATCAGGCCATCCTACGGCTGTAGCCTTCACGTTGTTCTCGTTGAGGAACTTCGCTGTACCGGCTGTAGCGTAGATGGTGTAACCGTTCTTTACCAGCGCCTGGGCAGCGTCGAGCAGAGAAGCCTTCTCCTTGGCACCACCGCTTGAAAGCATAATGCCCTTGTCCTTAGAAGGAATCTTGTAGCCGGTGGCAATCAATGAGTTGAGCAATGCCTCCTCGAAAGTATCACCCATACAGCCTACCTCACCGGTAGAACTCATATCCACACCCAAAACTGGGTCGGCGTTCTGCAAACGGGCGAATGAGAATTGTGAAGCCTTCACACCCATACGGTCGATATCGAAAGCAGACTTATCCGGTTTCTGATATGGAGCATCGAGCATGATGCGGGTAGCAGTCTCGATGAAGTTGCGCTTCAATACCTTGCTCACGAATGGGAATGAACGGGATGCACGGAGATTACACTCGATTACCTTTACATCGCGACCCTTAGCCAGGTACTGGATATTGAAAGGACCCGAGATGTTGAGCTCCTTGGCGATGGCACGTGAAATCTTCTTGATCTGACGGGCTGTAGCGAAGGAAATCTGCTGAGCAGGGAAGGTCATGGTAGCGTCGCCGGAGTGAACACCTGCATACTCTACGTGCTCTGAAATACCATACTCTACAATCTCACCATTCTGAGCCACACCGTCGAACTCAATCTCGTTGGTCTCTGTCATGAACTGGGAGATAACTACTGGGTATTCCTTAGAAACCTCAGAAGCTGCCTCCAGGAAGCGACGCAACTCCTCATCATCGTGGCAAACGTTCATGGCTGCACCGGAAAGAACGTAAGATGGACGAACGAGAACAGGATAGCCTACCTCGTCGATGAACTTCTGAACATCCTCCATTGATGTGAGGGCGCTCCACTTAGGCTGGTCGATGCCCAACTTATCGAGCATGGCAGAGAACTTACCGCGGTTCTCAGCACGGTCGATGTTGACAGGAGATGTACCCAGAATTGGCACAGACTGGCGATGAAGCTTCATAGCCAGGTTGTTTGGAATCTGACCACCTACAGAAACAATCACGCCACGTGGTGACTCCAGGTCGATGACATCGAGTACACGCTCGAATGAAAGCTCATCGAAGTAGAGACGGTCGCACATATCGTAGTCGGTAGATACGGTCTCCGGGTTGTAGTTGATCATGATTGACTTGTAACCCAACTTGCGGGCTGTATTGATGGCGTTTACTGAACACCAGTCGAACTCTACAGAAGAACCGATGCGGTAAGCACCCGAACCGAGAACGATGACAGACTTCTCGTTCTTGTAGTAGTTGATGTCGTAACCCTCTACGGCGTAAGTCATGTAGAGATAGTTGGTGAGGTCAGGATGCTCGCTTGCCACAGTAGGGATGCGCTTTACGGCTGGCAGAATGTTCAACTTCTTACGCAGGGCGCGAACTGCCAGTACCTCCTTCTCCATATTGGTGTTCTGAGTCTTCAATACGAAGCGGCCAATCTGGAAGTCAGAGAAGCCCAATACCTTAGCCTCGCGCAATACCTCGGCTGGAATCTCCTCCAGCGTATTATATTCAGAAAGCTTGTGCTTGTAATCTACGATATTCTTCATGCGCTCGATGAACCAAGGATCAATCTTGGTCAACTCCTCGATGCGCTCGATGGTGTAACCTTCCTCCAGAGCCTGGGCGATGGCGAAGATACGGAGGTCGGTAGGGTTGGAAAGTTCCTCATCCAGGTTATCAAACTTGGTGTGGTCGTTGCCTACGAAACCGTGCATTCCCTGACCAATCATACGGAGACCCTTCTGGAGCATCTCCTCGAAAGAACGGCCGATAGACATGATTTCGCCTACAGACTTCATGGAAGAACCAATCTTGCGGCTTACACCGACAAACTTGGTAAGGTCCCAACGAGGAATCTTACAGATCATATAGTCGAGTGATGGAGCTACATAAGCTGAGTTAGGAGTACCCATCTCACCAATCTGGTCGAGCGTATAACCGAGGGCAATCTTGGCTGCAACGAAAGCGAGCGGATAACCGGTAGCCTTAGAAGCGAGGGCAGAAGAACGGCTCAAGCGAGCATTGATCTCGATGATACGATAGTCGTTGGTCTCAGCATTGAAAGCATACTGGATGTTGCACTCACCCACGATGTTGAGGTGACGGACGCACTTCACGGCGATGTCCTGCAACATCTTCACCTGCTCGTCGGTAAGAGAACAGGTTGGAGCCACAACGATAGACTCACCTGTATGGATTCCGAGTGGGTCGAAGTTTTCCATAGAGGCAACGGTGAAGCAACGGTCGTTCGCATCACAGATGCACTCAAACTCAATCTCCTTCCATCCCTTCAGGCTCTCTTCAACGAGTACCTGAGGTGCGAAAGTGAAGGCAGATTCAGCAATCTCCTTGAACTCCTCTTCGGTCTTGCAGACACCAGAACCGAGACCACCCAGCGCGTAGGCAGAACGGATCATGATAGGGTAGCCGATGTTGCGTGCCGCAGCCACAGCCTCCTCCATGTTCTCGCAAGCGTGGCTTACTGGAACCTTGAGGTCAACCTTGTTAAGCTCCTTTACGAAGAGGTCGCGGTCTTCCGTGTTCATGATAGCCTCTACCGAAGTACCCAACACATCCACACCGTACTCCTTGAGCACACCGTTGAGGTAAAGTTCTGTACCAACGTTCAAACCCGTCTGGCCACCCCAAGCCAGCATGATGCCGTCTGGGCGCTCCTTCTTGATAATTTCAGTTACAAAAAAAGGTGTCACCGGCAAGAAATAAACCTTGTCAGCAATACCTTCACTTGTCTGAATTGTAGCAACGTTTGGATTAATGAGGACGGAACTAATACCCTCCTCGCGCAAAGCCTTGAGAGCCTGCGAACCGGAATAGTCAAACTCACCTGCCTGGCCGATCTTCAAAGCACCGGAACCCAGAACGAGGACTTTCTTAAGCTGTTTCTTCATCATTAAATATAACTATAAGTTTGTTCTTTATATGTCTTGTTATTTATGTTTTTAGCAACTAAACTGCATTTGGCTTAGTTCACAAATGGTAGACACGCTATTTCTAGATGCAAAGTTACGCTATTTATTTGATTATTCCAAATTTTCTGCAATTCTTTACAGTTAAATAACATCAATTCTGTCTCTTATACACATCTCCGAGCCCACGAGACGGAGCTACA
>ENA-OYDC01000699-OYDC01000699.1-human-gut-metagenome-genome-assembly--contig:-NODE-699-length-8776-cov-3.985208_pt1 | contig 8776 bp, 4 predicted proteins | sample MGYA00243685_ERZ652898 | MGnify/ENA primary metagenome ERZ652898 (study PRJEB26926, sample SAMN06164546) | human gut metagenome | biome: ENVO:00009003; feature: ENVO:2100002; material: ENVO:00002003...
GCACCGCCCCACCAGCCAAAGGTCGTTCCTCCGTGGGTCATGTACAAACTGAAAGAAATACCTTTGTCCATCATCTCTTTCAGGCCATCCACCATGATTTGTCCGTCACGGGTTTCGTGCTTGCGCCCCCAGTGATCAAACCATCCGCTCCAGAACTCGCTGCACATCAACGGAGCGTCGGGGCGTACTTCTTTCAGTTTGGCAAACTGCTTGTCGATATCAGCTCCCGTACCAAAATTTATAGTCCAAAGCAAATCATCCAAACCATTATTCAGGAAATTAGAACTCCAGTCACATTGGAACAAAGGCACTTCAGTAAAGCCTGCGGCACGTACCGTATCACGGATGGCAGACACATAGGGCTTGTCCGTGCCATACGAACCATATTCGTTTTCCACCTGCACCATGATGATGTTACCACCACGGGTAATCTGCAAATCCTGCAACTGCTTGCCCACTTCATGCATAAAGGCTCCCACGTGCTGCATATAGAAAGGATCGAGAGTACGAAGCTGCACGCTGTCGTTCTTCAGCAGCCACCAAGGCAGCCCACCCATTTCCCATTCCGCACATACATACGGACCGGGACGCACAATGACGTACATACCATGCTTCTGAGCCAATTTACAGAAAGCTGCAATATCTTTATTACCTGTAAAATCATACTTACCGGGAGTTTCCTCATGCAAATTCCAAAAGACATACAAACAAAGCGTATTCATGCCCAATGCTTTACACATTTCAATACGATGTTCCCAGTATTCACGGGGAATACGCGGATAATGCACCTCTGCCGCTTTGACCACGAACGGTTTCCCATTCAGCAGAAAGGTATTCTTACCCGCTTCGAATGTCCCGGGCTTATTGCCGGCACATCCTGCCAGCAGCAGGACCGCCAGCAACAAAGTCAGTAATTTCTTCATGTTTATTTATCTATTGTTATTTTTCATTCTTGTTTATCCGGATTACCGTAAATGAATAAGCCGGCAATTCATACCCGAATTTCTCGCTTACCTCCATTGTACCGGATACAGGACGAACCTGTTGGTCTGTCGGTTTTCCTGCCAAAACCGTCTTTACGGCAGTGGTGTTCATTCCTTCCAAAGACGGGAGCTCCACTTGCGCATTCACCGCTACCGGCAGCAGATTCACCAGTTTCACGATCATATCTCCTGTCTTTCCGTCGCGGACTACCGACACACCTATCCGTTTCTTCACCGCATCTTGTGCATTATCCAAAGTCACGGAAGAAGCGATGTATTCACTGCCCGCATTTTGTCCGTACATCTGCTGCGCATAGTAACCTACGGTGGGTTTTACCTCCGTATTATTGAAATAAATCAAATCCGGATTCCACTGGGTATGTCCCTCCTTAGCCAGTAACGGAGCGTAAGAAGTCATGGTCACCACATCGGCATTACGCTCCACGGAAGTCAGGTACAAGGCCTCGGCCAAAGCTGTTTCTATATTGTTGGGACGTCCCGGCAAATGAGCCGCATACTCTCCCAAATACACTTTCGCCTTGTTACGGTCATAACGGTCATAGAAATCCTGATTGTTGATAAACCATCCCGGGGTGTTATAATAATGTTCGTCCACCATCGGAATACCCATCTTAGTGGCGAATTTCCAGCCTTCCTCATAATCACTGCCCTCATAGAACGGGCCTACCGTTCCGATAACGGTCACTTCGGGATATTTCTCCTTCACCGCATTGAAAATCATGGTGAAACGTTCTTCAAAGATATCGGTAATCAAATCCTCGTTACCAATACCGATGTACTTCAGATTGAAAGGTTTGGGATGTCCGGCTTGCGCACGCTTCTTTCCCCACACGGTCTTCTTCGCATCTCCATTCGCATATTCTATCAAATCCAGTACATCCTGCACGTACTGCGGCATTTCCTCCATCGGGATTCCGCCTTGCTGACCGCCGCAACCCAGTTCGCCTACCGAGTGATGACTGCAAGTACCCGAATTCTGACAAGGCACTCCGGCTGCCACCACGGGAACAGGTTCAGCACCCATGTCCTCGCAGAACAAGAAATATTCATGATATCCCAAACCACGTGTCTGATGATAGCCCCACAAATTGCGCAGAGGCTTACGTTCCTCCAACGCTCCTATAGAGCCTTTCCAATCATAAATATTGTCCACACCATCTCCGTGAGCCACACATCCGCCGGGGAAACGGACAAAACGGGGATGAAGGTCCGCCAAAGTCTGTGCCAAATCGGCGCGCAGCCCGTTCTTCCTGCCTTTAAATGTATTCTGTGGGAAAAGAGAAACCATATCCAAGGCATACTTCCCAGCCATCTGCGGACAAACGGACAACACGGCATCCGCAGCATCCGCCGTTGCTGTCAGTACAGCCTTTTGTTTTTTCCACTCTGTAGATGAAACCCGAATAGCAGCCTGCGCAATCTCCTTGCCATCTTTGGTAGTCAGCCTCACAAGCACTTTTCCACCTTTCGTATCATCCAGCACTTTGGAAAACACAGAGAAGTCATACTTCTCACCTTTTTTCACGGCAATACCGTCAAAACCGTTATTCACCAAGGCAGCACCCGGGCGGTGTACCTCCAACACTGCATAATGAGCATTGTTAGCATGGATGGGACTGTCCTCACTGACAGACAGTTCCGCATCAGTACCCTGTATACTCCACGCATACGTGCTGTTCCAGTTCTTATCTCTTGCACCGTCTTTGGCAGAATATTCAAAATCACGGTTCTGAACCAGCTCCGCATAAAGTCCACCATCGGCTCCATAATTGATATCCTCAAAGAAAATACCTATCAGATGCTCACTAATAGGCTTCACCCGTCCGGCATCCACCCGGATGGTGGCAGTGACCGGTTTCAGTCCGGCAAAGCGGACGGCATCCTGTTCGGTACGCTCATTATTCTGTATATCGCGGAATTTCTTATGCTCAGCAAAACGAATCAACTGTTCTATATCCGCATAAGGTACTTTCTGCATATAACCGTTCAAGGTATCTTTATCAAGGACAATCTGCCGGGCAGTGACCAGTCGGGGCACGGCAGGCTTCTCCGCATTGACATATTGTTGGGGAGCCCACTTCAACAAGTCGGAAGAATGGGAAGTACCCCATACTTTTCCGCTGGGGGTAAGCTGCCACCGGCAATACCAACGTCCATCTTCCGCTTTTTCCAGAAGAGGTTTAATCATTCTCTTTTCCGCCCCCCAACGCCCGAAATCACATTTCAGATAGGCAAAGCCGTCGGATACACTCAGCCACTTGTCGCCATCGGGGCTCCATGCGAATTTCAGTCCGCTGCGTCCCTCGTCTTCCGGATGGGCGTAAGAGAAGATGTAGACCGAATCGGGCTCATTATATACTTTTTCCACGGCAGCACAGACGGATTGGCCTGCTGCCAATGAGGCGATTGCCAGAGATAATAAGGTCTTTTTCATGGTATATGCTTTATTGTCATGTTTCTTTTATAACGTGGGAACAACCTTCCTGATGGTTCCGTCCGGATTAAATTCCATACGGTCTATACATACTTCACGATGCACGCCAGGACCCTTCTCACGATCTATAAAGTTCTTATTAATACGATGATATACAATGTACCACTCATCCGTACCCGGAATTTGTAGGACTGCATTGTGCGCAGGTCCATAGATTTCCTTTGCAGGATCCTGAATCAGTACCACCGGTTTCTTAGCAACCTTTATAGGACCTAGCGGAGATTTCGACGTACCGTATGCCACATGATAGTTGGGCGAACCGGTATCATCCACCGACCACATAAAGTAGTAAAGACCATTACGATAGAACACATATGCCGCTTCACGGAAAGCGTAATCTTTCAGACTTCCTCCTTTCGGTGTCAATACGGTCAAGGTATTCTTTTTGATGGAAACCATATCCTCATTCAGTTCGGCGCCCGCCATATAACCATTGCCCCAGTACAGATAGGATTTTCCCGAAACCGGATCGGTAAACACATCCACATCAATCTGCTGTCCGTGGCCCACGGGAGATTCAGTAATAATGGGATGTCCCAAGTCTTTGAACGGACCAATGGGTGAATCGGCTACCGCCACCCCAATCTGCTTGCCGCCTCCGGCTACAGGATTACCACTGAAATAGAAGAAATATTTATAATACTTTCCATCCACCATTTTCTCTTCAATGCACGGAGCCCATGCGTTTCCATCCGCCCATGCCACCTGATCGGATTTCAAATCAAGCATCACCCCTTCATCTTTCCAGTCCTTCAGATTATCCGAAGAGAAGACACTGAAATACCATCCGCCCCATCCGGGCTGTCCGTCGGTGGTGGAATAGATATAATATTTTTTAGTCTGATGAGAATACAATATCTCGGGGTCAGCATGGAAACCTTGCAGCACGGGATTGTTGGGAATCGTCATATTGCCCATTTCCTTTGAAGGCCATTTGTCGGTGATGCGCTTCAACTCGGCACGGGTAATGGGGATGATAGTTCCGTGACGCGGATGAAAATTCATCTTCACCTCACTGTCTATCACTTTAAAGTTTTTCAAATCGGTCGTTTCAGTAAACTGGTATTTACCTTTCATATAGACATCATACATCAAGATGTATTTATTCTGACCTATCAGTTTGAAAGTTCCCGCACCTTCCACCGCTTCCGGGGTCTGCTGCTTGTAGTCGGGTTCTTCCTCCCATTGTCCCGAAGTCAGTGAACGGGTAGTTGCTACCCGGATGCCGTTTCCATGTCCTTCGGTTTTATAAAACAGGTGGTAGATTCCATCTTTATATACGATATCACCGTCTATGCAAGATTTCTTGTTTTCAGGGATGAAAAGCGGTTTCGGTTCACCTTCCAGGTCGGTAAATTCTTTATTGGCATAAGCATAATAAATCACATCTGCCCCATCACCATATTTCATTGACCAATAAACCAAGTATTTTCCGGCTTCCGCATCGAAGATAGTCTGAGGAGCCCATACCCGTTTCAGTTTTTCCTGGCCGGCATAACGTTTCTGCATATTGATGACAGAATGGTTCCAGTTCACCAAGTCTGTAGATTTCAGCAACACCATGGCACGATTGGAGTCCCATCCATTGTCAGAAACCATATCGGTAACCACCATATAGAATGTCTTTCCGTCTTCGCAACGCAGGATATGCGGATCGCGCACACCACCGGTAGAACTGATGATTTTGGAATCAATGACAGGTTTGTTGTCATTCAGTGCCCAATAGGTATATCCGTCCGTACTTACCGCATAGCATACGGCTTCCTCGCTGATGTGGTTACCTGTAAAATAGGTAAAGAGATAAGCTATGTAATCTTTTTCGGCTACATTGTTTTGTTTGAAAATAGTCTGCTGCGCCCCTGCCATCCAAGGCAGCAAACAGGCAAATAAGGTGATAAAAAATTTGTTTTTCATATAATTAGTCCTGAATTTGTTTGATGCAAAGATATAGTATAGGAACCTATTTTCAGGTATATAAATCTTTCAAAAGAGGGACTTTATTCGGTCAAATGGGGGAAAAATGGAAGTTTTACATCTTTTTAATCTACTGTAAGGATTTCCTCCAATCCATACAGTAGATATCAATTTAATGAGGGTTTGCTTGTGATCATTTGGTATAAAATGTATTCAAAGAATGGGGTTGCAACATTACCTCCAAATATTTCCCAGCCAACTTAACACTCAATTTCTGTTGTTCATCACTAAAATTCCCTGCTATTACCAAATATTGATTTTCGGGGGTCAGGAATATAATAACTGGTTGATTATTCTCCCCCTTCATCTTGTATTGTAACATTTTGGATCCCGGAGCCACCATTTTGCTATAATGCTTTACCGCATAATACTCCGGGGTATAAACAAACGTACGCTTTTCCGAATCCACACGAATCAACGCATTCTGTTTCCATCCCCACGGACTTTCACCTTTATCGGTCAAAATACAATTCCAAAAATTATATTCACAACATCCATTCCCTAAATAATGATTTATCAACTCAAATGTATGTTCTGCTGCCTTCCAATCAAAACTACCCCAACCGCATTCGCTTTCCGAACAGATATATTCCCATTCGGGATGCTGTTTTCTTATGGAAGGAAGTATTTCACGTCCTTCCCATTGAAATCCCATACCACGAATACAATTACATAAAGCCGTATCAGCAAGAATTGTTTCTACATGATCTTGGCGATTCGTATTAAAAGTACCTAAATAAAGCTTCACCTCAGGATGCATTTGCCTCAAAGTAGGAGCTAAATATTCTTTATTGAAACGAATCGTACCGGTGGCAGTCCAGGCACAACCAGGATAAGGAGTGTAACTGTACGCTTCATTCTGATACATTACCATATCAATGGGAATTCCTTGTTCTTTATAGGCATCTATAAACCGACAAAAATAATCTGCATAAGTCTGCAAATAACGTGGATCTTGAATCATAAAGTCAGTTGTCGCAAGTTGGCGAGGAAAAACTCCATCACGGGCACCGGTCAACTTCATTTCATTCTCATCAACCTGACCGCCTGTAGCACCATATAATAAATAATTCTGTTTCTCTGACAAACTATTAAACGGACTACTTAAAACCGGATAATCTCCATTTATTTTCATCCAGCTTGGAGGACACCAAGGTGATATCCAAAATGTAAGATTCGGATTATATTTTTGTGCAGCACGTATGAAAGGAATAATAGTCTGTTTATCACGATTAATATTAAAATATCTCAATTCAAAGTCACCCTCCACTTCGTCACAACTATACCAAGAACGAGCGTAATCATTGGCTCCCATCGAAATTCGTCCACGCGTAATCCGTAAATCACCTTGCGGAGAAAATATATTATACAATATTTCATCTTGTTCAGTACGAGTTAATAACCCAAGAGCATCCCAACAAAGTTCATTGAAAGTAGTTCCCCAATTCTTGAAAGCAACACCGTTCTCTGTTCCATCTACCTGTAAAACAGGATTTTGTTCTGATTTTGACTGCAACTTCACTTTTGATTTTTGCCATACATTGCCTTCGGTACTACTAATCCAAGTCACAGACTGTGCATTTACAGTCGTCGCAACAGTCAGTAACAGACCGATACAAAATAAGGATTTAATTTTTTTCATACTATTAATGTTCTAATTATTTAAATACAAAAATTATTCAACAATCCGATAACAAGATGTAGATATACATACAAGTTATCAGATTAAAATGAGATTATCAAATTTTTAATTAACAGACGGATAACCTGGATTCTGCTTCAAGTTTGGATTCGTATTCAATGTAGTACGTGAAAGAGGTATCCACATCGTATGATTATCTGGATCCGGTTCTTTATCCCACCAAGTTCCCGAATTAAAAATCCCGAACCTGCATAAAGTCTGTCTACGTAAACCTTCTCCTAAAAATTCCCGTCCCCATTCATCCAATAATTCCTGTTCTGTCAATGCACTCCCATTCTCAGGATACAAACTAGAAGAACCTGCTGGATAATAACGCTTCCGTACATAATTCAGTAATTTTTCCGCTTCTGCCTTTCTACCCTGATAAAAACGAATTTCTGCCAAATAATAATAAATTTCCGCTAAACGGATCAAAGCATAATCCGATTCTATTTTACCAGCATCATCCGAACGATAGATAGGATATTTTATCAAACACCAACCTGAATTCTGATCTCCGTAAGCCATAGCCGATTTTGGAGTTTGGGTTCCACTAGAAGGATTGGGAGAGAAACTAGCAGGATCTGTATCGCGGAAAATACCTACTTGATCACGAATGTAAAGTTTGTAAGCTCCATTGTCCGAAGTAACATATTCCGTTCCATTTGCCGTTTCATAAGGTAGGTCGCCATACAAAAACATTCCTTCGCGTTTGCTATTTCCTAAATTTTTATACTTTTTCAGACGCACATCATCAGGATATTTCATAAACTTACGGACCGGCTTTCCATTTTCAAAGGAATATTCATTTCCATTTAAATCTAATCCTGGCTGTAATGCATATTTGGGGTTACAATTCCCCCAATCTGTAAAACCGAAATATTTCGAAGAGAGGAACGGAGCAACCTGCCAAAACATTTCATAATCATAAAGCCAATGCATACCACCAAACGAGGATGGATAACCAAACAATAATTCATTAGACTTATCGTTATCCCAATCAAACGGCGCATCCCACCTATTATCTATATCATAGAAACCGTATTCACCATCTATAATTTTTTCACAGTATTTTTCAGCTTCGACCGTCTTGTCCTCATCAATCCACCAACTGGCGTTCATATACAACCTTACCAATAAGGCAGCACAAGCTCCCTGGGTCCATTGACCCTGCTTTAAGCCATTTCCATTATTACTTTCTTTTTTTTGTAACGCAGGCAATGATTCCAACAGCTCTTGTTCAATAAAAGCAAAAGTTTCTTTTGGCTCTGATTGTGCCGGCAACTCTGTAGTTGGATAATCCGTAACAATTGGTATATTATGTACTAAATCGAATATAGACATATACATCCACGCACGTAAAACACGTGTTTGAGAAATAAAATCATCAAACTCTTGCTGTGAAAAGCCAAACTTTGCAGGATTCAGCTTACTTATATCAGAAATACTGGCATTACACTGAATGATCCCTCTGTAAGTATCTTCCCAAATTGCATTAACATACCAATCATCAACAGTCCAAGTATGATAATGATAACGGAAATATTCACCGCCATTATACCAATGTTCCTCTCCTGTCTCTTATACACATCTCCGAGCCCACGAGACGGAGCTACATCTCGT